>OFFL01001537.1_pt1 | contig 16067 bp, 19 predicted proteins | sample 1521391 | NCBI WGS metagenome assembly OFFL01 (sample SAMEA3504082, study PRJEB24116) | mouse gut metagenome | biome: mouse gut; feature: mouse-associated habitat; material: faeces | place: Denmark | collected 2011
TTCAATTACATCATTTATTCTGGCTTACTGATTTTCTGTTGCCAAAATGTTGCCATGACTTTTTTATTTATTTGTTATCATTTCCATCCTCAAGTGAGAAAATTGGAGAGTTTCCTATATCTTTAGGTGGTTGCTGATTAGCACTTAAAGCTATCTGAACACCTGTTTTAAATACATTTTCCAGACCTTCCATCATGCCACCACCGCCATCTTTTTTTGCCCCTCCACCGAGTTGAGCAAGTGCATGTGTTATATTTGCAGCATTTGGTTTTTTTCCCATAAAAAATACCTCCTAAACTTTTAGTATCATTACTGACATCTTTATGCAGTGAAGTGAATATGTTCAAATACTAAATCACTCGTTATCCCCTATATAAAATATCGGAGATTCTGGTATCAATCCCTGAGCAGAAATCAAATCTCTTGCCTCTTGAAGTTCATTTTCAAGATTTTGAATTGTAACTCTAAAACAAATTTCTTTGTATGCATTTGCTACTGTTGATTGCGATATCTGCATTAACTGAGCAATCGCTGTCTGCTTGTATCCAAATTCCTTGTGTAGAACGTATACCAAATATTTATGCCTATCTGTCATTTTAGCCATAATATCCCCTCCTTTTATTTATTCGATAATATCAGATTTTATCGAATTTGTCAATAGCGGAATAAGTCCTACTTCTAACATCATAATCTATATTCTTTAAAATTATTTCCATAGATAATCACAAAACAGACTTTATTTCTAATTATCCAGCAGCTCCTGATAACTCACTCCCAACACTTTTGCAATAACCTTCAACTCAATATCCGTCACAAATCTTTTGCCACTCTCAATCCTTTGCACAGCATTTTTATCTATATCCAGCCCCGCCATTTGCAACATATCCGCCAGCTTCCTCTGTGAAGTCTTCTCTGGAAGCCGTTCCCGGATTTCCTTTACTTTCTGCCCGCATATATTGTTTTCACCATCAGCCGCCTTATTCTTATACATAAATCCTCTCCTATTTGACATTTAGTGATTGTCATTTTCTCTATTATATGCTAAACTGCAGAAGAATTGACATTCACTATATGTCAAATATCATATTTTAGTAAAAGGAGCGCATTTATGAAAAGCATATTGTCAGAACTGTATGAGGGCAACATTTTCCCGGCAGAGCAATATTCTCCCAGAAGTGAAGAATACCGCCAAATCCATCAAAATCACTATAAGCACTATGACAATTTCATTGAAACTTTAAGCAAGTTAGAGCCGCCGCTTGATAAGCAATTTATTAAAATCATGGACGAACAACTTGACGTAATCCCTTATGAATTTTCAGAAATGTTCATTGATGGTTTCCGCTTAGGCGCAAGAATCATGATTGATATTTTCCAAGGCGATTTAGGCATCAAAGAAAATGAGCCTTCCACTAAATAGCAAAGCCCCACCAGCCTGTCAAGGGTAAATAAACGGCTGTCGCCGCCCTTGACAGACTGGCAAGGCTTCGCTGTATGACACCTAAGAGGGCTTTAAGCAGCCCTCCGGCTATCACCGGGCTTCTCGATTCTGTTTCCTTCTTTCTGCCCGCTTTTGCTCCTTCAATAGCTGTTCTCTTTGTTTCTCCATCTGAACAATGCCAGACACTTTCTCTTTTCCAAGAACCGCCTTTACACATTCATAATCCCATACAATCTCTTTCAGTTCTTGATTCTCTGTATAAATTTCGTGAAAACGGTTAGAGAGATTGTCTGCTTTCTCCACAGCCCGATTATAGGACAGTTGCAGCTTATCAAACTTTCTGGAAACGTCCAGATAAGACGCATAAACAGAGCGCAGCACTTTTACAATTTTCTCCATCAGTGGTTTTGCTTTCTTCTCCCGGTATGACTTTCCGCTTTCTATGCTCCCGGCTTCTGGAAGCACCTGTTCTGGATTGTCTGAAAATTTTGCCGCCATGTGTTCCATATCCTTCACCATTGGGGCGAGTTCCTGCATACGCTTCTGGTATTTGTCCGCCTGTTTCCTTGCGCTTTCTGCTTCCTTTTTTGATTTCTCCATGCCATTTTGCATGGAACGGATTTCATCATCCAATTCACTTAACTGCCCTTTTAGATTTTCGTTGATTTCTTCATAGGATTGATTTTCTGATTGTAATTCCGTTTTCTTCTTTTCCAGTTCTTCAACTTCCTTTGACCGTTCCTGTTTTTTAAAGTCCAATACAGACAAATGTTTTTCGTGTGTTCCCTTTTTCTCCCATTCGATTCCATGATTCAGCATAAGTTCGGAAAGCTGTTCTTTCTCATGAGCATACCATTGATTCCGTTCCGTTTCACTTCTTGTACCGCCCTTAAATCCAAGTGCCTCCAGTGCTTTTTTCAGTGATACCCTCGTTTCAAGCCCCCGCTTGCTTCCAGTGACATAAGGAATGAAATCTATATGTAGATGTGGCGTTGCTTCGTCCATATGTAAATAGGCACTGAACACTTTAAGTGTTGGGTTACGTTTCTGGAATCCTTTCATATACTCGTCCAATATCTTTCCGGCAAGCCGTCCGTCCTCTGTCTTTGCCCCCATATTATCTTTATCGCCTATCTGCACGATAATCTCATAAAATGGCTTTTCCTGTTTGCCGGATAATATTTTCTCGTAATAATCATCAATCCGGCGGTCATTCCGGGTTTGCTTCTCATTGTACCGGGCAAGGGCTTCATCAAATAATTCGTGATATACGTCCTTGATATTTTGATTGAAATATTCTATATTTAAGTGGCTGCGTTCCGGGTCAATATTCGTTGCATGAAATTTTCTGCTGTTATGGTTGACCGAGCCTTTCCCTGTGGTAAAGCTGATTGTTCGTTTCAATCACTCTGTCCTTTCTCCCCTTTAAGGGTAATCAGTGCCGGATACGGCACATAGCCTTTGTTACTTTCTGCGAAAGTAACGCAAAAGCACTTTTGTCAGCTACGCCAACAAAAATGCAACCCGCAAGCGGGTTTTGCGCCCTGCCGGGGGCAAGCTGTCCGTTGGACAGCATACCGTCCTAACGGACGGGGGCGGCTTTCACCGCCTTGTTACCGCCACGTTACTAATCAAGGTGGCAAGATTACCCTATCTTTAGAAAAGGTAATCTTGCTATCTTCCTTTGTTACAAAGTCCAGTACCATTGATTTCCGACTTTCACACTGTCAATGTTCATTTCCTTTTTGGCGTTCCACAGCGTTTTCTTCTTGATACCTCTTTCCTTTGCCGCTTCTGTAATCTCATTACAAGACAACTGCCCCTCTGCTAAAATCTCCGCAAGAAATGATTTTGCGTCCTTTGTTTTCTGCCCTCTGCTTTCGCCGGAAAGCAATTCCTCAACCGTAATGTCATAAACACCCTCCCAAGTAAAACCGTTGTCCTTATCCATGCGAAACGCTATTGAAGTTCCCTCCGGCGCAAGACTGCTCTTATCATGCGCTATTACACGCAAAGTTGTATCGTCTTTTATCCTGCCGACTACCAACACACTCCGGGCAGTAGCTTGAAAATCTATTGAACCCAATCCCCGGTAAGTCGATTTACTTCCGCTTGCCTTATTCATGTGACCGATAAGGACAATCGCACACCCGTATTCTTCCGCAATATTTCCCAACTGCTTCAGCACTGGTCTGATTTCGTTTGCCCGGTGCATATCCACATCTGCGCCCAAATAGGCTTGTATCGGGTCTAACACAACCATTTTCGCCCCGGTTTCCTTGATTGCCCGGACAAGCCTTTCATCTGTCATGCTTAAGCAATCAATACTTTCATCAATTACCAACACCCGGTTACAGTCTGCTCCTGCTTCTAACAATCGGGGTTTTATGGTATCTTCCAAACTGTCCTCTGCGTTCTGATAAATTACATTGACCGGCTCTCTGCCCTCTGCTGTTTCCTCACAGGGAAGTGCTTCGCCTTTTGTGAGAAGTGCCGCAAGATGCAAAATAAAAGTGGTCTTTCCCTCTCCCGGATCGCCTTGCACAATCGTCAGCTTTCCAAAAGGAATGTACGGATACCACAGCCAGTTTACTTCTCTTGCTTCTACATCTTCCATGTTGATTAAACGATAATTTTTTTCTCTTTTTTCTTCCATATTGTGTCCTCCACTGAAATAATTCGATTGAGTTTCAGCAGAGCCTTTGTTATACTATATTTGCGAGATATAAATACAACAGGCTCTGCCTTTGTAGTGAAATGTCCTTGTCAATCGACAGGGGCGTTTTCATTTCTTGCGGCGTTTAACATATCTGCCACTTTCTTTTGCTGATTAGGATATAAATGCCCGTAAGTATTCAGCGTGATTTTAATATCCCTATGCCCTAACCGTTCTTTTATAATCAAAGGCTGTACACCTTGATTGATAAGATATGCTACATGGCTATGACGTAAATCATGTACCCTAATCTGCTTTACACCCGATTTCACACACGCACGTTTCAGCTTGTGCTGTACCGCTTCTGCTACAATCGGGAACAGTCTTTCATTATCCGGCAGACCATAACAACGGTTCACATACATTTCAATCTCTTTCGTTAAAAATTGGGGAATATCAATCACTCTAACCGACTGTTCCGTTTTCGGCGTTGTAATAATATCCCTACGCTCCGTTCTGTAATAAGTCTTAGTAATGCTAATTTGATTGTTTTGAAAATCAACATCTTCTTTTGTCAGTGCCAACATTTCCCCCTCTCTGCAACCCGTCCAAAAGAGAATTTCAAATATTACATAATACTTGCTTTCCCGGTCAATGCCGCTGATGAAACAATCGTATTCGTCTTTCGTCCAAAAGTTCAGCTTGTCAGCGTCAGACTTTCCCATTTTCTTAACCTTTTTACATGGGTTATTATTGAGATTGTAAATGTTACTTGCATGAGTAAATAATGCGGTAATCTGATTTTGCACCATGCGTAAATAAGTTTGCGAATACCCTTTTGCTCTGATAGCGTTCTGCCACTGGATAATATCAGAGGGGCTTATTTCGTTCATTTGCTTATTCTCAAAATACGGTAATACATGGGCTTCTATCATGTAACGCTTATTTTTTATCGTGCGTTCCTTTAGTTCTCCTGCTTTATCCCGGAAATACACATCAACAAATGCGCCTAACATCATATCCATATTGGCAGATGTACTTTTCAGAAATTCTCTTTCCCACTCCAACGCTTCCTTTTTCGTGGCAAAACCACGTTTCTTTTTGTGCTTCTTCTCCCCTTTCCAGTTTTCGTAATAGCATTGAGCAGTCCATTTCCCGGTCTTTTCATCTCTTGAAGCAGACATTCCTTATCCCCCTTTCATGCGGTTTGGTTCGGCTGATTGTAACCGTAAAACTTTGTTTCCCAAAATGCTTTTGGCACTTTCCCGGCAACAACAAGATAGCCTTTGCTCTGTAATTCTTCATTTAATTCTCTTATCAGTTTGTAAGCGTGTCCTTTGGAAACACCCAATGTTTCCGCAACTTCTCCGGCAGTCAATAAGTAGTTCTTTCCGTTCATGCAATCTCTCCTTATCATTTATTTCACTATTTATTAGTGTTAATGATATTCTAGCACCCACTATCATTTATGTCAATAATTTTTATCTGTATTTTTCATATTTATTATTGTTGTCAATATTTATTGAAAGTGCTATACTATAAGAAAGCAAAAAAGAAAAGAGGTAACGGCATGGATAATACAATTCAGATAGCAGAACGGATAAAACAACTCCGTAAAAATCTAGGTTTGAACCAAAGTGAATTTTGTAAAAAGCTAGGCATAAAGCAATCCACCCTATCCAGTTATGAAAACGGAACGGTCTCTCCGTCCAACGAGGTACTTTATGCCATAGCAAAACAATACCACGTTTCTTTGGATTGGCTTTTTGGCATTTCAGACAATGAATTTTCTTTATCGTCTATGGGCGATATTATCAGTTTTCTTTTAGAATTGAACGAATTAAAAGAATTGCGCTATGAACTGGAAATAAACGATAAATTTTTCAATGACATAGAAACCGAAGATAACCGTTGGTATGCAAACATTAAATTCTATGGGAACGAAAAAGGACATTTATATAATGCAGATATGTGTCAATTCCTTGCTTCATTGAATGAGAGCCGGGAAAGTTTTGAATCCTACTTTACGCCAAAGGATATGTTTGATATATGGAAAAAACAGAAAATTGCTGATTACTCCTCCTTGCCAGTGACAAAGAAAGTGTATGAAGATATAGACAATGCTACAAGAATGAAACTCCGTAATGAACATTTGGAGCGGCAATTTAAGAAAAATCAGAGTGACAGCGAATAAAAATAGAGCCATTTTAGAGCCACAAGCCATTTTCAATGAAATTCCGGCAAGTGGCTTTTCCTTTTGTTCGCTATTATTTTTAGACATTAAGAAACCGCAACCCCTTGATTTCTCAAAGGATTGCGGTGCTTATTTTTATTATTTGGCTCTAATCTAAAGATTACTCAATGATTGTAGCAACCCTACCAGAACCTACTGTACGTCCACCCTCACGGTATTTGAATAGCGTTTTTTGTAGTATTTTCTATGCTTTTTATTGCGGAAAACAGCGTAAAATCGTTGTTTTTATGTAGCGTATTTTTATTTGCTTGATTTCTTGGCACCGTTTTGGCACCAAAATGATTTTCTCCTTAACTACCCTTATTACATGGTGCTAGCACCATGTATAAAGAACATTAACAAGGAAAATATCAATTCGTTGTTCTCCACCACTCTAAACATCAAATAGGAAGTTAGCTTTATTCATTCAGCAGGGTAATCGTATCCGTTTCGTCTGTACCATCATCATGCACAATGGTTACATCAAGCTTTGTGCAGTCGTCAGAAAACTTCAAATCGTAGATGAACGCATCTTCTGCAAGGTCATATGTTTTGACGATACCCCCGTCATATGTATGGACTTCCGACCAGAATGAATACACCGATGTGGCTATATCATCGCTGTGCCAGATTAAATTGTTTCCTATGATGTCCTCATCAAATGACTCGCTTTCCGTATCAAAAATACAGTAAACGCCATTCTTTGGCCCAACATGGCACTTAATCACGATTTTCTGTCCCACAGGAACTGCAGATAAAATGCTGTTTATCGATTGGTTTCGGGTGGAAACGTCGTAGTCATGATTCCCATAATGAAATACAGTTCCTTCAAAAGAAAACCTTGCCTGTTCTGAAGTTTGCAGGCTGCCGCTCTGTGTGTCCGAAGATTCTCCTTGCTGCAAATTCTGCCCCTGTCCACAAGAAGAAAGCAATACTACACACATGAGCATTGCCGTGATTGATAAGCGTTTCATTTAGTGCACTCCTTTCCAAATTCCCATTGTTCGCTTAATTATATCACTTCCGTTCCTCATTTACCACAAAAATATAGGGCATAGCAACCGCCACACCCCACATCTTTTATCGTTCCAACGACTTCTCAATCTTCCATTTCTGCCCCTTCAAGTCATTCTGCTTCTCATACAGATTATTCCGCTCTTTGCAGAGTTCTTTCATGCGCTCCAACTGCGCCCGCACTCCCTCTCGGCAATCCGGCTCTATCTTTTTATATTCCCCGGTCAGATTGCGAATTGTATTATTGTTTTCTTTTCTGAAAATCAGTAAGGTTTTTCTGTTATTGAAGTATTCTTTTATCTAACGAGTGATACCCGAAATGTTGCCAAATCGTTGCCAGTACCTAAACAAATTTGCTTGCAACCCGCATAAACACTAGCTTCATAAAGCTCATTTCATCACTCGAACTCAATGAAACAGCAAACAAATGAACACTTTTTCATTGACGTAATTTTTTTATTTTGATAGCATTTTATCAGAGCAGACATCTACGTCTAAAAATACTGGGAGGTCAAAAAATTACATGAACAGAGGAATATGCCAGCGTTATTTGGAAACCAGCATTTATACCTATGTAGGGGTATATAAGGATTTTATACGATCACTACCAGACGACATACCTTCCATAGGGAGATTAGTGTGCGATCAAATTACCCACCCATCTATGTATTTTACAGAACCATCTCCTTACTTAGAAAGTGCTTACTATGGGGAGTTTGCGTCCTATCCGAAAAATCGTTTTAGAAATGAAGATGAACTATATATTACCGCCGTTTCAATGATTGCGGGCATTTTGCGTCTGGACGAAACAGGATTTACAAAAAATAGGGACGTAACAAAAAGAATCACGGTATCCTGCCGACAGGCTTCGGTATTATTCAGTGCGATTTTAAAAGCAAAAGGAATCCCCTGCCGCTCCAGAGCTGGATTTATGGATTTTGGTGATGTGGGTGACAGCTATATGGAGCATTGGGTTAATGAATACTGGAATTTTAATGAAAACAGATGGGTTTTGGTAGATGTTGATGGCTATTATGAGTATGAACACCGTTTTGGTTACAGTCAATTTGATTTGCCGCGCCGAAAGTTTGTAACCGCGTCCGAAGCATGGATTGGTATGAGACAAAATACGTTAAATAAAAAATTAGACGTTTTTACACCAACTGCTTTGGAAGGTTTATGCGATTATTTGTTCATGGATTTTCATGCCTTGATGAACAATGAAATTTTTTATTCTTATCAGCCCTTATATCTTCGTGGCGGCATACAGACGCTGAGTGTAAGTGAGTTGCATGAACTTGATCATTTGGCAGAATTGTTGTCAGAACCCGATAAAAATATTGAACAGATAGAAGATTTGTGGGCTACAAATGAAAAGTTTTCTGTTTTAACAAATAATACCCAGAACATCTATTATGATATTTTTGGATCACACTATGCTGGAAAATAATCTGACATACTTTAGAGAGCTTTCTACGCTATCATTTACAATAGGTCCACGATAGAGTGATAAACGGAAACGTAGGGGCCTGCTATTGTAGGCCTAATGTAGTTTGCGGGGGTGAAGCTTTGCACTTCACCCCCGCATTTTTCGGTTTGTTCCAGATCAGTTTTCAATAGGCTGTTTCGCCTGCAGTAGCTGCTCCCCGGTCACACCAAGCTGTGCGTTCAGGGTGGCGAAGGGGATGTTCAGCGTATATGCACCGTCCACCCGGTAACACAGGATGAAAAGGCCGGAGCCAACGTCCTGGGTGTCACCCAGCAGTTCAATTACATCCTTTGCCGTCATGGTCGGCGTCAGCAGCATAACTTGTTCCGAAGTCACATCGGTGAAATCTGTGGGCCGAGCCGGTGGCAGGCTGTTTTCGGGCAGAAGCCGATTCAACAGGCCATTCTCCTCGCCTGCGGGCGCATCGATAACTTCCACCGCCTCAATGACCTCGCGGCGGGAATAGTCGCTCAGGTCTTTTGCATCAATGCCCAGCGAGGTCAAGTAGTCCACTGCGGCGTTATAGTGATAGATCTCCAGCGCGAATGCGGTGAGTGGGATGGCCGCTATGAGCAGAACTGCAGCCGCGACCGCGATGCAGGACCTGGAAAACCGCCGCCTGATGGGATGCACTTTGGCTTTGGGTGCAGCCTCTTCGATGTAGGCATCTTCAATACCACCTACAGCACGAAATAACGGATTGCGATTACTCATACAAAGAAACCTTCTTTCTCCAAGTGGGATTTTAGCTGCTTTCGCAACCGGAACAGCATAGATTTCACTTTGCTTTCGCTCATATCATACTGCTCTGCGATATCGGATATAGAACTGACATACCAATACCGGCGGACAAATATATGGCGGTTAATTGCTGGGAGCGTAGCCAGGAACGTATTAATTGCGGCAGTCAGAAGGGCTTCATCCAGAAGATCCTCAACGCTGCTGTTTGAGCTGATACACTCGTCCAACTCAGCCAGCGCCAGTTCAGCCTGTCCACCGCCCCGCTTTTCTGCCTGTTTCTTTGGAAGGCCTTGAGATTCTGCGGCGCATGGGGCGGGATGGCCCGCCAAGCGTCTAAATAAGCGTCATTCACACATTCCTCGGCATCTTCCCGATTGCACAGGATATTTTGGGATATATACTTGCAGTAGCGACCATACTTTAAGTCAGTTTCAGAAATGGCGCACTCCGAACGTGAGAAAAACAGTTCGACTATCTTTTGATCCTCCATTGAATCCCTCCCTTATTTTAGAATAGATCGAAAGCGGCTTTCACTCCTATACACCGGAAATGAGGAGTGAGGTTGCACGTTAGAAAAAATTATCCGATTGTTCCGATTGCCGCAATACCGGGGACGCAAAATTTTTTCATTTCCCATTGTCCGATACTGTAGATATTATATCACTCCAATCCATATCCAGAGCGTGTACCACTGGTTCGTCCAGCAACGCACCGGCCACCAGCGGCAGACGGCGACCATAATCCGTGCGCAGCCGTCTGTAGTCTAGGCCGTTGAACCGGATGCGGTCCAGCCCGTCCATATCCTTGCAGATGTGGTATAGATGTATGACATGCGCTTTCTCCTTCTGGCTCAGGCCGGGAGCGGACAAGATTGCCTTCTCTCCTATACTGTCATCGCGGCAGTGGTATCGGATCAGCAGTTCCGCAATACGATATTCCTTCTTGTCCATCGGCAGGTCTTTGATCCGCAGGCCCTTGGAGTGGATCAGGGAGACAGACTTTTCCCCGTGGGTGTCATCCTTATCATCGTTCACCCGACCAATATCGTGCAGCAAGCTGAAGTAGATCAGGACCCGCTTATCTGCGGTGCTCAGGGGATCGCCAGCGTTATAGAAGTAGATAAGGGAGAGCAGCAGAACCCGGAGAATATGCTTCAGCCCGTGGAAGCGGAAGATATTCTCCTCCTGGTAACCTAATTTTTGCGCCTGACGCCCATACTGGATAAATTCCGGCAGGGCAGGGGCCAGTATGGCAGGCACATGCCGCTTTGTCGCGGGAATCATGTCCTCATAGCGATATTCCGTAATGATACCAGGACGGACAATGACCTCGTTCTCGTTATAGAATTTATCTGCATACCACACAATTTGTTCTGGCCAGATACGGGCAACAGCCACATGGGTGCCGCAGCCAGTGTGTACAGCAAACCAGAGTGCGTTGCCTGGGTGGGTGCTCCAGGAGATAGCCTGGTCAGGGGGCGCAGAAAGCGTTCCCATACCGCGATAGAGTGTGATCAGGCCGTCCGGGTCTGGCACCGGATACTCCGGCACAGGCGCATGAGAGAACACATAGTCCAGCACCTCCGGCCGCCACATCCCATTGGAGTAGTCAATCCGTTTATAGATGCTGTGCCAGACCTGGAACACCTCCTCTGTAGGGATGTCCAGATATCGCCGCTGAAAATCATAGATCAGCATGGGTAGCGGAACACACTTCGTATAGTAGCTCACCCACTGCCGCGATACCAACTGCGGCACCGTCCCGCCGTTGAGCCGGGACGCCACCGCATAGAGCGGCAGCGTCCCTTCTAGCAAATTGCGCTGGAGGAATATTTCACCATAGAGGCCGTGGTCGAAGTCGGCATAGTAGGTGCTAAACAAGGCCCGGGAAGGGTCATGAACAACGTGTTTGGCATCAAGCCCATGCCTCTCCAATGCGCTTTTGATCTCCGAGACCGTCAGGCCATCCTCAGCGGTAGCTTGCAGCGCGGCATCAGTCAGCGGCTCGAAACGGGTCATGACACCTTGGACTTCCCTATAATATGTCAGGTTATCCATGGTCACCCTCGCCGCCTTGGGCCAGGCCGAACGCCTGCATATCAGAGAGCAGGCAGAACAGCTGTGAGTAGACATTCCGAATCTGTTCGAGCAGCGCCTGGGCCTGTCCTTTCGTGAGAAGCCCCATGTCTTGCAGGTCAAACTGCTCATAGGTCTCGCTGCTGACCTCAGTGTAGGGGAGATACAAGATGCCTTCCTGGACAGGCAGCAGCACGCAGCCGGAATTCCCATTATGGAATACCGGGAAGGTCCAGCACAGCTCGTTGCCGAACTCGGCCTCATACCGCTCCCGTACAGGCTCCAGTGACGCGAAGGCGGGGGCGCCGGTATCCAGCAGCGCCATCACATCGTCCATGCCGGCAAGTTTCTGGCGGCTGATCTTACTGCCATCCAGTTCAACCATGTCGGGCGGCCGAAGCCGGAACGGGACTTTGTTATAGGGGCTGTGAGTGATCAGCCGCTGGCGGGTTTCCACCAGCTTCTCAAGAATTGCCGCAAAGATGGGCGGCAGTTCTGCCTCGTCAACAAGGTTGCCGTACCAGAGGAAGTCCACGCTGCCATCCTGATGCTGGTATTTGACCTCCCACACTCGGATGCCATTTTCGCAGCACTTGCAAAAGCTGTTCCACTGATCCACAAGCGCTTGTCCATCCAATATGGTTTCAATTTCCCAGTCATCGCCGGAACTCCACGCCGCAAAGTCGGCGCCATGCGTCAGGTGGGGAAAATCCTCTGGATAGCGGGCATAGCCTTTCTCCTGTGCTGCCTGTCCCGGGATGGTGTTAATCTTAAACATGATGTCACCTGACCTTAATCCCAGTCAACGAGCAAGTTGCCGGCACCATCGCAAAGGGCGTAGTCATGCTCTTCATCCCCGCCCTCAAAATCCGCAGGTGTTGATGTGCGATTGAGTTCAGCCGCCTTCTTCAGGGCTTCATCATCGTTGTCCGCAGTAAAAGAGAACGCCACACGCTGGGTGCGTTCCATCGTAATGCTATATTTCATTTTCAGTTCTCCTTGTCTGTATTCAAGTTTTCTTCCCCACTGCTCAGTCGTTGGGCTTCCACAATCCTCAGCCGGATCCCTTCTAAGGCGGTGACAACCTCGGCCTGCGTTCTGAAATTGGTTCGCTTTGCCGGTGCCATGTAGTTGTTCAGTGGCCTTTCCGAAATGTGATAGGTTTCTAAGACCCCATACCCACCGTCAGCGCAGACCCAAAACTGCAAATTCAGAACTCTGCATTCTGCGACAATGTTCATGGGATGGAATTTGCTGACAGACCCAGCCTGGCAGAAATCATCAAATCCAATCTGATAGAGCTTCTGCTTGATTTCAGAAAATCTCACAATTCCGCCTCCTCGGACATCCTTTTTGCATATACCTCGATCTCCTCATAACTGAGCCATTCCGGCTTTTTGCCAGCCGGGAAACTGAGCCACAGGGCCTTCATGTAGGCAATGTGCGCGTCCACGTCCTGGCCCCACAGGTATTTTTTGCATCGATTTCCATGTCCAAGGAAGTAGTTGCAATCTGACTGCATCCGGGAAAGGAGCCGATAGCGGAATTCCTCGTCTTGCTTCATGACCTCATTGAGGTTGTCAGCCAAGCCAAGTTCAAAGGCGACTGCCCAGCCATTGTTTCCATCAGCGATGACCTCGCCGCAGATTTCATCAGCATCATGCTCCCAGGCCATGCCGCAAGCCTGCTCAATCGCAACCTCCTCGTTCTCTGCCTCGACCTCAAGCGTGTGGACTGACGTAACCTTCACAGTAAAGGTCTGCGTCTTCGCTTGGGTCAGTCCGCACGTTTCGGCGACTCCTGCGGAGAGCTGCTGCTCATATTCCAGGTAGCCCCATACAGAACCAACGCCCGGAATGTCCGTTTTTTCTTTGAAGCTGACCACTGTGTTGGCAAAAAGCGGGAATGTATCGGGCCTGATTGGGTACTCGGTTGAATAGTAGCGATACATCAAATTACCCCCTCTGTTTGATTCCGAGAAGTCTCATAATTCCGCCCATCATACTGCTGGCGGGCATACATCGCCACACCTGTGAACCAGATACCATCATCGGAGGCGTGGGATGCGTCCACAGGAAAAGGCAGTGTTGGTGAGACAAGCCTCTGGGACAGAGCTTGGGAGAGTTCCCAAGCCGGACACTTGCCAATATCATTTACATCCCGATCATAGTCATCAGCTTGAAGGGCAGTGAAAATGGCCTCCAAGTCATCATGGGATATGGGGGCCTCCAAAAACTTCAGGCTCCAGCTGTCGAGGTTGGTTTCTCCGACGGCCTGGACAGGGGTGGGACGCTCGAAAAAGTCGGTCAACAGTGTGGAGCACAACTCACTCAGCTGCGTCCATGTGTAAAAATGAGCCTGACAGGACGTTCCTGTCGGGCTTGGTGTTGCGAAAGTGAACATGAAAAGTCCCTCCTGATTCAATTATTGGGGGAAGCGAGCATGGATGGTCACCTTGATCGCCTCCCGCAGATTCTCCGCATGATCGCCGCCATTCCCGTTGTAGCGATGCCACCGCCTTTGAACATCAGTTAGAAGTCCTTCATCGTTGAGCAGGGTAGCCTGGCCGCGGCCGTCAAAGCAGGGGTCGTCCTTGTCCAGGTCGCTTATCTCGTCTTTCAGATATGCCATCTGAGCCTGTTTGTCTTTGACGGTACAGACCATATCGACTTCGTTCTCCGTCAGAGGAATTGTGACCAGTTGGCCGCCAAATGTCCGCCGGATGCAGAAGGGACTGGGTGCGATGGGATTTCCCTCCACTATGGCCCGGGCCAAGTCGTCCGCAGCCTGGGGCGTCATAATCCGGTCGTCAAAATGTTCGGCCATCAGGCTGGCGAGCAGCATATAGTCGATCTGCCAGGACGGACTTGCGGCTCTGTCAATACTGCCGTCCTGCCGAACCGTAAACCCGGCGGGATCCGTACCGGTGCCTTTCGCCTCACATACGAAGGCGTCCAGCTTTTCATAACCGAAGCCTCGCAAGATCTCGGCCAGCGCCGGTTCGCTGTACTCAGTCATAAAGATGACCTGATGTACGAACTCCGCCTGCTGGCCATGCTTGTCGTGGGTGACGCGAACCACTTCGTAGAGATTGCCAACGTCCAGACAGCGGACGTAGCAGTAGTGGTCCACGGCGTCGGCATAGGAGTTCCAAGGGGCAAGGAGCACGATTTGTTGCATGAAAGATACCTCCAATCAAATTTTTCGCCTGCTACCGGCGGTGAGAAATATATATAAAAACGCACACAGACGGCGGCCTGTGTGCGTTGTGCCTGTTATGGCGATTCATCTTAGTTATGATATAGAGCCGGAAAACAAAAAAGTGCCATCTGCAAACATGCAAATGGCACTTTGATACACGGGTGACTATGCGCACTTTCGTAGGTGGCACTGATACTTTATGCCTGCATTATAACATTGCAACGACTATCCGTCAATGCTATCCCTACAAAAAGCGCTTGTCAGAATGGGAGAAAAGATATATAATGCCCTCATACAGTATCCGTAACCTGCTATCAGCGGTTCCAGTATCCGTGTTTCACAGTATCCAGGAGCCAGTGGGCCTTTGGATGCTTTTTTCTTGCCCAGTATAAAATATCTTTGCCAGTTTGGCCACAAAGCGCACGAGCAGCGATGCCCGTGTGCTTTTTTATATAAATGTCTCTGCCCTGGCTGAGGGCGAAATTGTTTTGAAGGGAGTTGTATCTAGTAATGAAATCAGTAACAGAAAGCAGGGGTATCCATATCAATATGCCTGCGCATGACCATGGCGAGACGTTCTCTAACCGGGGCATCTGCTATGGACAGCGGGTATAGGTATGGGAGCGGGCAGCCCTTACTGCCAGCGATTCCAGGCCGCAGGGGAACACCGCACATGGACCGCATTTATCTTCCGCAGTTGCTTCCGCTGGAGGAGTATGAAAAAATTATCGTCCTTTTCTCCGGCGGGAAAGACAGCTTGGCATGTGTCCTGGATCTTCTGGAGCGTGGCGTCCCACGGGAACGGATCGAACTCTGGCACCATGATATTGACGGAGGGCACCCGGACCGAAAAATGGACTGGCCCGTCACACAGGCCTATGTCCGAGCCGTTTCTGAGTATCTGGGACTTGTCCTCCGCACATCCTGGCGCGTCAATGGTTTTTGGGGCGAGGTCTACCGGATGGGCGCAAGCTGGCCAATCCAATATACTGAACCGGATAGCGGTATCGTTCGGGAATGCAAGCTGTCTGAGAAGCAGATCCGCTCCGCGCAGCTGCGTGAGGCGGTATTGAGCAGTGTGGAGCAGGCGGAGCTGGAACAGATGGGACGCCGTATGAAATTCCCCGCCAAAAGCGGCAATCTGGCCACACGCTGGTGCAGTTCCATCCTCAAGATTATGGTTGCGGACTCCGTAATCCGCAACATAGCGATGGATG
>OFFL01001539.1_pt1 | contig 15992 bp, 14 predicted proteins | sample 1521391 | NCBI WGS metagenome assembly OFFL01 (sample SAMEA3504082, study PRJEB24116) | mouse gut metagenome | biome: mouse gut; feature: mouse-associated habitat; material: faeces | place: Denmark | collected 2011
ATCAGGTTGCGGCCCTTCCAGTAGGTGGGCATACTCCAGGAGATTTTCTCCTTGGCCTCTGGGATGCTGCCTTTGATGGCGCCATTCACCTGATGCAGATAGGGTTGGACATACTCCGGCTGGCTGCGGATGTACTCTTCAATCGTCTCTGGTGCTTTCCCACAGTAATGGTCTTGATCTTTCCTGCGAAATGACCTGCCGCATTTGGGGCATACCCACATGGCGGGTTCCTCCTGGCTCCGCAGAATCTTTTCCATAGGTTTGCCTTTGGCAAGCTCGTCGATGAGCTTATCCAAGTACCGGATTTCTCGCATAAGAGGGTCTTCAATCTCCTCAACCCGTATGCCGCAAACAACACCTTTTATCAGCGTCCGATTGGGATTGGGCGCTGGTGCATTGCGGAAGAAGTCTCCATAGCAAACAGGGGATAGGCGGGCTGCTTCCAATGCTTCAGCATCATATCCTGTAAGCCAGCAGATAATTTCGTCCACTTCGGATTTAGTACGCCCTTTCCTGGTGGCCTTGTTCAATAGAGAGTCATAGATTTTCCCGAAATCCATTTGGAATACTTTTTCATTACTCATATAATTGGATGCTCCTTATCATGGATGCGGATACTTGCTCTTAAAGCACCTCCCTTGTTTTTCTCGCCAGATACAGCGGAAGATTGGTGATATACCCGTCCTTCCGATAGCCGCGCTTGGAGAAGCGAAGGGCGTGTTCCGGCTGGTGTTCGGCAATATACCGCTTGAAGGAGGGGGCCGATTTATCCTCGCCGCCCTTGGCCTCAATGGGGATGATCTCTGTCCCGTACTGCACCACAAAATCGATCTCACCATTTTTGTCGGAGTAGTAGCGGGGTTCTACCTCAAACTGCCCCCGGAGCTGCTGCAAAACAAAATTCTCGGTCAAGGGGCCTTTGAACTGATAATCACTTTTTAACAGAATTGCGCTGTTGTCGATCCCCGCCATCTGCTTGAGCAATCCAGTGTCAAAGACAAAGAGCTTGAACTGATCCAGCTTGTCAAAGGCGGCAAGAGGATGTTCCATCTTGGAGACATTGTAGACCCTGTTCAACATCCCGGCGGAGACGAGCCATTCGATTGCCTCCTCGAAGTCTCTGGCCCGACCGCCTTCACGGACAGCGCCGTACATGAACTTCTCATTAGCTTTGGCAAGCTGGGAAACGATACTGCGGAAGACCATCAGGATACGACCGCTGTTGACCTTGCCGTTGTGCTTGGAGAAGTCGTTCTCATAGATCTCGATCAGTTCCCGCTGAATCTGGGCCACCTTAGCCGGGTCTTTGTATGTTATCCAGGAGGCCACGCACTCCGGCATCCCGCCAATAATGAAGTAGTTATTGCAGGCTTCCATCAGACGGCGGTGGAAAATCTCCTCAATAGGCTGCTCCTTTTGGATGCCACAGTAATAGTCGTACAAAGACGGTTCCACAGCCGCCAGAAATTCGTCAAAGGTAAGAGGGGAGAGGTCCAGCAGGTTCACCATGCCCACCGGGTAGGACTTTGGCTGGGCCAGCAGCGTCCCCAGGAGGCTGCCGGCCGAAATGATGTGGTACTCGTTGGCCTTCTCCTTGAAGTATTTCAGCGCGTTGAGGGCGGTGGGACATTCCTGTATCTCATCAAAAATCACCAAAGTCTCACCGGGCAGAATTTTCTCTCCGGCAATCAGGGAGAGCAATTCTATGATCCGCTGGGGGTTCTTGTTGACCTCAAAAATAGATTTCAGTTCGTCTTCTTCATCGAAGTTGAAGTAAACGGAGTGCTCGTAGCAGCTTTGTCCGAACTCTTTCATCAGCCAGGTCTTGCCAACCTGACGTGCGCCTTTGAGTACCATAGGCTTGCGGTCTTCGCTGTGCTGCCACTTGATTAGCGCGTCTAAAGCGTTTCGCTTCATCACATCACCAGCCCTTCTTGTGTGAGATCAAAGATAGTATAACACATTTTTCCGAGAGATACAACGAGAGGTTTACACATTTTTCCCCGTCAACCAGTCCTCGATTCTGATTGCGGGGATACCCTCATAAATTCTACATCATCGGCATAAGCCTTCCTTTGAACCACTCGCCTATCGAGTGGTTTTTGTTAGACAATAAGGTCAGCACCCGATTATGGGCGCTGACCTTACTCATTTCATCTGATATGCGCCCGAATCCAGGCTAACAAATCCTGCTCATCTGCACTGCCATCGGCAATAGCGATAAACATATCCGCCAACTCACCCTTTTGCAATTCCAGATGGTAGCTGTTCCACTTCAATAGGAGTTGTGTCAGCATGGCACCGATCCGCTTATTTCCATCTATAAAGGCATGGTTAGCCGCCAATCCATATCCAAGACGGGCGATTTTTTCAATATCTGAAGGGAAAAGATCCTCTCCCGCGAAAGATTGAAGTGGCGCGGCAAGAGCTGCTTCCAAACTGGCGCGATCTCGGAGACCGTCTATCCCACCGGTGGCCTGAATAATTCGACCGTGGATCAGAATAACGTCCTCCACCTCTATCCAAATCATTCTGCCATCCTCTTATAATCTGACGCAAAATCAGCCAATAACTGGTCGGTATCTGCCAGCATTGACTCCTTAGACACAAGAGCATCTGGCTCTTGAATTGTTACAGCGAATGGCATTCCCTTTGCGCGTACAAAGGCATTGGCAAAAATATTGAAAGCAGTGGACGTTGTCATTCCCAGCTTGGCACAGATAGCGGCCATCTCTGCTTTCACATCGGAATCCATGCGGAATGTCATGTTGGTATCCATACCATCGCCTCCTCGCACGACAATTATAGTACATACTGTGTGCAAAGTCAAGTTCAATTCAGTGTTATCTATTTTATACGCGCCAGGGCATTTTGTTTGCAAGCCAAGGAAATTACGGCAGCACCACACAAAGACCGCCCGAGCACACCTGCTTTACACATTTTTCCCCGTCAGCCAGCCTTCGATTCTTATCGCAGGAATGCCCTCATAATTCCCTCGGAAAGAGCCTTCTTTATACAGAACCAGCTTCGGGTAGTTGTCCCTGACCTCCAGCAGCGAACCAAACTCCCGCTGGATAGTGGCTTCATCACTGAGCAGATAGCAGACCTGAACATACAGCTTGTCACCCTGTTTCTCACCTACAAAGTCGATCTCCTTTGTCCCGACACGCCCGACACAGACCTTATATCCCCGTCGAAGCAATTCCAAGCTTACGATGTTTTCCAGCACGATTTCCACGTTTTGCAGGTTTGCCCCGATGACCGCCTCCCGCAACCCGTGATCTGCCACATAGTATTTCTCGTTGACTTTCAGTACCTTCTTGCCGTTGATGTCCTGGATCTTAAGACGGTACAGGAGGTAGGCTTCCTCACAGGCTTTCAGATAGTTCAGGATCGTTTCGGGAGCTACGGTGCGGTTCTCCGCCTTGAAGTATTTGGAGATGCTGGTGGCTGAAAAGCTCCTGCCTACGTTGGACAGGGCATAGGCGATGATACGCTCCAGGAGGCCAACGTCCCGGATGTTGTTACGCTTGACAATATCCTTCAGTACTACCGAGTTGAAGATGTCCTGGAGATAGTTTTTGCTGATCTCCGGCTTGAAATTGATGTTGGACAGAAAGGGCATACCGCCGTATTGGATATACTGGTCGAAGGTCAAGGTAGGGTCAGCCATCTGAAACTCTGTAAAGGAAAAAGGGTATACAACAAAGGAGATATACCGCCCGGCAATATAGGTCGCCAGTTCACCAGACAGCAACCGGGAGTTGGAGCCGGTGATGTAGATGTCCGCATGGAATTTCACCCGCAGGGAGTTGACCGCATTCTCCCAACCCTGCACTTCCTGTATCTCGTCAAAGAACAGGTAGAATTGCTCTTTGTTGTCGCCAATTTTCTCGCATACATAGTCGTGGAGAGCGTTGTACTCGCAAAGTCGCTGGTTGCCCAAGTCCTCAAAGTTCAGGACGATCGTGTTGGGGCTGCCTATCTCGTCACGAATTTGTTCCAGCAGAACGCTTTTACCGCCGCGCCGGATACCAGTCAATACCTTGATGATGTCCTTGCCGATGAAGGGACGGATTTTTGCTAGATAGTTCTCTCGAATGACCATGGCTGTCAGCTCCTTTCTTATAATAGGATAACACATAGTATGTCTTTCGGCCAATTAGATTTTTGGATTATATCAGATATAACTTATAAAAGCAGAAGGAGTGCTAACCGGCACTCCTTCATTCGTCATCGGGAACGTACTCCGCAATATCTTCCAAGCGGCAGTCCAGCACCGCATACAGTAAAGTATGGATCCACTGATCGATGGATTACTGTTCCATGCTTTTTGTAGCCCTTGACAAAGAATATCTGGGCTATGGGACTTTTGGACACACGTTTTCGGCCGGACGGATTACAATCTGCTGTTGACCTTTGTTGGATTTCTTGTTTTATCGGCAACATTGGGAGCCCCCCGGCATTTTCGCAAATGTTGCAGCAGCTCGTCTCCAGGCACGAAGTCCTGGCCGGCGTTGCCGCCAGCCAGGTGATCAGTAATGTTCCAGCTGCGCTACTGTTGTCCGGGTTTACGGAAAACTTGTCCGCACTGATCATCGGCGTCAATCTTGGCGGGCTTGGGACGTTGATCGCGTCTATGGCAAGTTTGATATCCTACAAGCTCATTGCGCGGGAAGAAAGTCAGGTCAAAGGGGCGTATTTCCGGTATTTTACGGTGGTGAATGTCTGCTTTCTTGTGGTCCTGTTGGTGTTTGCACTGATTCTTGAAGCACAAATTTGACGAAATAGATTGAAAAACAGCAGCCGCTATGGTAGTATATACTTAGTTTTTTATATCAACACCTGAAACGACTATTGCGAACGGCAAAAACAGATGGCGTAGTAGATGATTGGGGTTACATACAAAACTATTGAGAACACTGGAAGAAGCTAACGAACATGGTCAGACAAATACCATTTACAAAATATGAAGCGGCTCTACTTTTAGATGCCTATCTAAAAGTACTATCTGGCGAACTATCCCGGGTGGATTCTGTCAAAAACTGCTCTCAATTGTTGCGATTAATGGCAGTCAACGAAGGAATTGAAATTGATGAAACATACAGAAATGTGAATGGCATTTCATTTCAAATGGCAAGTATGGAGTCCGCCTATCAAGGAAAAACAATCATGAAACCTGCAACTCAGCTATTCACAGAAACTGTTCAACTTTTTCGGGATAATAATAAAGAATATCATAATTTGTTGAACAAGGCAAAAGATATGGCTACTGAAAAACGAGATGGTGAAGCTACGGCGCTCCAAATGTGTGAACTATGCACGACTAACCCGGCTGAGCACCAAATGATTTTGGAGGAGACGAATCGAATGACTGGAACACCGTCCAAGTCTGTTGAGGACGCCTTCTTTATGTATGCAAAAGACAAAACCGGATTTCCACCCAAAATGCTGGTTGACTATTTGCAAAAAGCAGCTGATTACTGCCATCTCAAACAGCCTCTCTTGGGCATGACTGATGCCAAAGCTGTCCATAACGTACAGAAAAAGGTTGCCGAGGGAAAACTTTTACGGTTCCGTTTTGGAAAAAATGCGCAGGCCATTCGTAGTGTCACACAGCTCTATTATGCCTTTATCAAAAGTTATTGTGAGCCTAAGGAAGATGCCATCACTCAGACAGCTCCTCTGATGAAGGATGCTGTTGTGGAACAGGCTGCTTCTGACGCAGTCGAACAGGCAACTGCGGAAAACGTACCCATTATTTCTGTGGAAGAGGTCGGCGCTCTTGATGAAATCGTCGAAACAGCGGAGGGCTCAGCTCTCCAGGGGGAAACAACCAGTGTACCGGCAAATGATCAGTCTCTGGTTGATTTCAGCCAGGATGGTACATATTTGTTCACCAAGCCGGTCTCTTACACCTACAAGGGCGAGGTATACCCTGCAAAGTCCTGGAATCGGATTTATGTGGAGATTTGCGGACTTCTCTTTGCTGATTATCGCGATGCTTTTATGGGCATCATGAACGAGGATATTCCTGGATACAACACTCTGGCTTTTGCCGATGAGCGGAATTACCGGCGTATGCGAGTGCCGAAAAGTTTTGCCCCTGGCTATTATCTTGAGTCCAACCTGGATGCCACTACCATCGTCCGCAAAATACGTGGACTACATCAGTTGTTCGGGCTTGGAGACAAGTTGAGGATCTCATATAGAAGTGAGGACGGGGGGGGCGAAACATCAGAAAAAGCGCCAAACAAAGAATGGATTATCGTGCAGTTGAAAGCGCGGGGACTCACCTATCAGGACAAACGGAACTGGGGTGGATGTCTCTGGATTGTTGGCGATCATGGGCTGGATGCGTTTATTCAGGAATGTAGGATAAAAGGCTATAAACTGTCTTACAAAGCAGATGGCTGCAAAACCTATCCCAATCGCCCCGTATGGTGGACGAAGGATCATCCAAAGCAGCCCATCAAAGCAACACCTGTCATTCCAACTGGCGAAGGTCAAATTTCCTTGGACGCTTTCAAGCAGTTCCTGATCCAGGAAAAGGGCCTTGCGGATAGGACTGCTGGCAACTATTCGACCTCCATTCGGATGATTGAAGCGTATATCCAGCGCAATCATCTGGATTTCTCACTGTTGAATGCAGACGCAACTGGTGCCCAGAAAATTTTTGACTTTCTTATGGCGCGACCGGACTTTGAACAAATCAACATCCAACGTCACCGCCAGTTTAGTGCGGCCTTAGTTCAATTTGTCATTTTCCTTCGTCAAGACGGAAGCATAGCCCATGGAGGAGAGCAGAAGCTGACAGGGAAAAAAACAATCATTGAAACCGTCTTTGATGTCCTTCGTCAAGCAGGAAAACCTATGACAGTTTCAGAAATTTATCAGGCGATTATCCGGGACAATCTCTACCCCTTTGGCGCACAGAACCCGCAGTCGGTTGTGTATAGCAAAGTTTCGCTTGCATACAGGCAAACCGATACCCGCATCAGAGAAGGAAGAGATGTACTGATTCGCGCAGAGAAAGACGGTCGAAGGGTATTTCAGGTCATGTCCGCCAAAGAAGCAGCTGCATTCCTTGAAAATCAGCAAAGGAAATCTGAGCTGGAGACCGCATCACCATGGGTGGAATACGAGGCCGTTCTCAAGCAGGCCTTCCCTAAGGGATTTCAAAAGGAATCTGTCTTGGACATGAAGAAACTGCGGAAACGCTGGGCGGAGATTCACGGAGAAGAGCTGAGGGACTCTAACGAAATCGTTCGCCTACAGCTGACAGCGCACTGCGTGGATACTGGCAAGCGATGGTATCTGGCGGAACTTCTGCTGTCCGATGAAGATCGGTGGACAGTTCTACAGTACATCGAACGTGTGCTCAACAGCGGAAAGCCGGTGCTCTACTATTCTTCCATCTATGCCGCGCTGGAGCATCAGCTGGAAAGCGCGGTGCTGACGGAAGATTTGCTGGTCAGTTATCTGCTGGCGACTTGCCAGGATCGGTATATCCTCCGGGAACACTATTTGACCAACGACCGCCACGCGCAGGTGAATCTTCCTGAAGAAATTACGGACGTGATGCTAGCTTACGGTCGTCCCATTCATACAGATGAGCTGAAACAGGCGCTGCATCATTTCCCGCCAAATCAGGTGGAGCGAGAGCTTCACATTCATTCGGAGTTCATCATGGATGCTTTCCACACGTACTTCCATGAATCTATGGCGGACCTGACAGCTCAGGAGCTGGATCAGATTGCTGCATTTATCCAGGAAGAGCTGGATAATCAGGGGTATATGATTGGCGATTGGATTCAGCGAAAGCTGGTTCAGTTATATCCAGAAACTGCCGAGCGCCTCAGTTTCCTGACGCCCTTGGGGGTGCGCGGCGCAGTGGCTTATAAGCTGCGGAATCGCTTTACGTTCTCAGGCCCGGTGATCACACTCAAGGGCAACACAATGAGCATGACCGACATCTTTGCCATGTTCTGTCAGCGCCATGCGCCGTTTACACTGGATGAATTAACGGCCTTTGCCAAGGAATGCGATTCGACCATCTATATGGACACGGTTCACAGGAACTGCGCCCGTGTCAGCGAGACAGAGTTCGTTGAGACAGGAGCCGTGCGCTGGGACATTCCCCGTGTGGATGCTGCCATCGCGTTGCACTGTCCGGGAAAGTATGTATCACTGAAGAACATTCAGTATTTCGATGCGTTCCCCTACGTGGGGTACTCGTGGAATAGTTACCTGCTGGAGCAGTATGTGGCCACCGTAAGCAAGAATTTCACGCTGATGCACTCTAGCTATGCCAAGAACAATGTCTCAGGCGCTATCGTACGCCGGGATGCAGGGCTTGATTTCTTTGACGATGTTCTGGCAGACATTCTGGCTAACGCTCCAGTGGATTTGGAGAAAGATCCATGCCTAGAGCATCTGGCCAATGCGGGCTATATCACCAGGAAGAAGCTTTCCAGCATCAACGAAATTATTACGAGAGCCAAAATGCTGCGCTCTCAGAAAGGATGAGTGTCTATGTATTCCTACGAATGGGATGCTGAGACTGGCGGATATGTGCTGAACAGTACGCCACTGCCGTTCAGCAAAGAGCCGCGACCGGTGTACTATCGGGAGATGGATTTGCTTGGCTTTGATAAGTATTGGGATTATGAAAAAGATGACACTTATCCTTATATGTGGGCGGAGACAAATAAGTATTGGTACCGCGGAGAATTAGTAGCGCAATTAAAAGGAGGCACTCTATTTCAGACTCCTGAATTGATACCAGATGAGAATGCAAGAAGAAACATTGTACGCTTTGTTCCTGTAGACATTGCGAAAATGGTATCGCGCAATAGCAGTATTCTTGATAGCCTTACGGCGGAGACAATCAAGAATACATATAATACATACATTGGATACAAAGACAAAGTTGATTTGTTTTATGTGGCTTTTAGCGGAGGTAAGGACAGTGTTGTAGCCCTTGACATCGTTCAGAGAGCTATACCACATGACGATTTCTTGGTGCTGTTCGGAGATACGCAAATGGAGTTCTCTGACACTTATGATGTAATTGAGCAAACGAGAAAACAGTGCGAAGAGAAAGGTATCCGGTTCTTAGTAGCCAGATCAAAGCTTGAGCCTGGATATACGTGGGATAGAATAGGCCCTCCTGCGCAAAAGATGAGGTGGTGCTGTAGCGTTCATAAAACTGCACCACAGATTATTCGACTACGCAAATACATGAGGAATCCTCATTTCCGTGGAATGGCAATGATGGGAGTTAGAGGCGACGAAAGCATAGCGCGCAGTAAATACGATGTCGTAAATCTCGGAACAAAGCATAAAGGTCAGTATGATTATTATCCAATCCTGCGATGGAATTCAGCAGAATTGTTTCTCTATATATATCAGCAAGGGCTAATCATTAACAGAACCTATCTTCTGGGAAATAACAGAGCTGGTTGTCTTGTTTGCCCAATGGCATCAAAAAAAGGCTCTTGGGTCAGAGAACAGCTTTACGGCGATAGCCCAGATGCGAAGCATTCAACCAAATTCTTTAATGACCTAATCGTTAAAAAATCAGTTGCCAGTACTATGCTGCCAGCTGCACAACGTGAATTCATGGAGTTTGAGGGCTGGAAGTCCAGACATGATGCACGAAAGCTGAGTGCGCCGGATTTGGTGTACGACGATGAAATGCTATCCGGAGTACAGATTATTCGCATCAAGCGAATATCAACGAATTGGAGAGAGTGGATTAAGACCATCGGGGAAATAACGTATCAAGAGTCAAGAACGGTGCGCATCCATTTCGGAACTGAGTGGTTTACAGCGAGCTATGAAGAAAAAGATGAGGGACTGGAATTCCGAATCAAAACCAGCAATACAAAGGACGAAATTCTATTTATTGCAGCATTAAAGAATATCTTGCGAAAATCAGCCTATTGTATTGGCTGCCAAGGTCATGAAGTTGGCCAACGAGCGTGGCATCCGTGTCCTGACGCTAACCAAAGAGGTGCTACAGGACTGGATTCGTGCGGTCATTAAGGATAATAACTTGTACGGTCTCATCTTCATATGGGATGAGTTTACGGATTTCTTTAAAAATAATCGAACACGCCTGTCCGGCCTACAGGCACTGGTGGAAATGTCCGAGGGTGACTTTTTCTATCTGATTCCTGTCACCCACAATGTAGCCAACCTGTTCCCAGCCAAGGACAAGGACTGGAATGTCATCAGTCACCGCTTTGTATTGCCCTTTTGCAACATTGAGCTGCCGGACAACATGGCCTTTCGTCTGATGGGTAAAGCTCTGGAAAAGCGCCAAGATACGCACCTGATGGACGAATGGCAGGAAACCTCCGAGGAACTCTATGAGCGCACCAGAGACGCCCGCGCCTTAGTGAAAAAACAGGCCAAGATGGACGAATATCAGTTTATGTTCGGAGACCTTCCTGGTATTTTTAGAATCGACGGAGCGTTGCTTGACAGGTTCCACGGATTCATCAAAGGGTGGGATATACCGCAGGTAAATGACGGGATGAAAATTTGCGGTTGGGCACTGAATTCGGAATATTTCTGCACGATTATGCATCTTCTCCGCGAAGATATCAGCTATCGGGCTATTGTTGATCAATTGCTCGAGGTGCCAGATGATGCTTATACAAGAGATACTGAGGCAGTAAAGCGCATTGCAACTGCCTATTTGAAGCTCTTGTTCCCGCAAGTTAAAACAGTAGAGGATGTGAATCCAAAGGAGTTTAAACGTTATTGTCTGACACCTGCATGCAAGATGAGAAGAATTATCCGTATGCAAATCAGTATGTTCGACAGTTCGTACAACAGCGAGCTGCCACAATTCACAATAAGGGAAGTTGCAAAATGAAGTATATCTGTATCGCATGCGGCAAAGAAATAACTGAGAAAGATACGATTGGTATTAACAAAAAGCTTCTTGGGAATAAGGTTAAAAGCCTCTATTGCACGCCATGTCTCGCGGATTACCTTGGAACCACTGTAGAAGATCTGAATGAAAAGATTGAAGAATTCAAGGAGGAAGGCTGTAAGCTGTTTTCATGAGCAAAATGATGATTTACGCAGACCATGCTGCAACTACGGCAATGAGTTCAGTCGCTTATGAAGCCATGTTACCGTGGCTCCAGAACAAATAGAGTCTTTGCAAATATTTTACACCCCAGACATTCTTTCTATCCCAATGGGGATTTATGTTGCTACAAAGATGGAGCATCTCATATAGAGATAAGGTTCTTGCCGGTGCTGTATCCGGCAAGAACCTTATTTTTGTATCAAAATTGATGTTTACAATTAAAATATCTAAACTGTTTCAATCAAACAATCAAGAATTGCTTCAATCTTATGCTGCTTCTCCAAGTCCAGCCCTCCCAGCTTCTCTGCTAGAGGCGTCCATCGAATAGCTGTGTCCGATGCGATGTACGCCGCCAGGATGGAATCAGCACTAGTCCCAAGGGCATTACAAATATCAATCAAAGTAGGTAGCGCAGGTATCAGCAGCCCACGCTCAATCCTTGAGATCGAGTTGGAAGCAACGTCCGTCATCTCCGCAAGCTGCTCCTGGGTCAGTCCACGTTCCTTGCGTATGCGCTGTATCGCCTGTCCACCCTGCTTAAAGTCCATTGCTATCCCCCTACACGATGTTTTCTCTTGTATTATGAGCGAATTAGACGTGTTAAATCCAGAACCCTATGGACAAAACTCGACGTATAGAGTATAATTAGATGTAACGCTTTGCGGAGGTGAAGTCCTATGCTGGAGAACTCCTGCGCCTTCACCGGACATCGTCCACACAAGCTCCCGTGGCGGTATAACGAAGCTGATAGCCGTTGCCTGGCTCTGAAAGCAGCATTGTCGGAGCAGATCACACGATTAGTTGATGCTGGGGTAACAGACTTCTACAGTGGTGGTGCGGATGGAGTAGACTGCTGGGCCGCGCTGATTATCCTGGAGCTACGCAAAAAGAACCCTGCGCTGCGGCTCCATATGTGTCTCCCCCATGAAGGACAGGCAGACAAGTGGAATGATTCAGCGCAGGAGCGGTATCGTTCGATTTTGAAGCAAGCCGATTCAATAGTGTATGTGAGCCGTGCGTATTACGATGGCTGTATGCTTGACCGGAACCATCGGTTGGTGGAATCTGCCGGTTCGCTGTTGGCTGTTTACAATGGAGAGCGGCGTGGTGGTACAGCGGCAACCATTCGATACGCTCGGAAACTAGGACGAAAAATCGTGATCCTTGACCCCGTATCCTTTGAATCCCGTGTGGAGCAGGCCGTATAAGCAATGATGGCAAATATATATTCTCTCTGCAGCGAAGGCATCAGGGTGAAAAAGAATCCCAATAAGATGTTACGCAATAAAATTTAGGAGGAAAATAGAAATGTTCTGTCACAAGTGCGGTGCGCAGCTGGTCGAGGGAGCGGCCTTCTGCCCCAAGTGCGGTACGAAGGCCGTACATACGGATGACGATCAACAGCCCATGAATACCGCCACACCCATTGTCGAGCCGCAACAGGCCGATGCAGAGGTCCCGCCGATTGCAGAGAACACCAAACGTACCCCCAAAGCAAGCGACGGCCTGCGTAAAGTTGCAATCATTGGCCGTGTCCTCATGTGGGGGGCGTTGCTGCTACTGTTCTTGCATCTTCCCATTAGCCCAGCTATCCTTGTCGCTGGAGTAGCAATCGGCATCATCTTATCGGCCATTGGAGCCAAACGTCCCTTGGGCCTGTCCAAGATCATTGAATTGGTAGTTGCTGTGATCTTGTTAGTCGTAGTCGGATTTTCCACTTTATCATCAGACGGGACAGGCGATAAGTATGTTCAACTGGTCAAAAGTGGCACACTCGACGGATACCCGCAGATGACTGTAGGTGAGGCATTTGATGGTTTCCTGAGTGATCCCAAATGGGAGTCGGGCCTGTCAGATGACAATGTTCGATTCGTCAATGTTAAAGGTGGGGCGCTCTATTTTGGTGAAGAAGCAGAGCTTGCAGTACAGTTTATCATTGTAGATGAGAAGGAAGGCTCATTCCAGTACAACGCCTGTGAAGTTGACGGTACTCCGCAAAACAATCTTGTCTTCTGGGGCCTCCTTGAAACCATCTATGGTGATTCAGCATCCGGTGGCGATTCTTCATCAAAGGGATTAGATTCCCGGGACGAGCCTGACTTCATATCGGACAAGATAACGATTGGTGAAGCACAGTCCTATGATAACGAGTTTGGGAATATTGAAGTGACCCTGAACTACGCTGCCTTTACAGACAAACTTGACAATACATTGCTGGAAGGCTACATTTACCCTGATGAGGGCAATGTTTTCCTGTGGGCTGATATTACAGTGAAAAACATTGGTACAGAGAACGGTGATCTAATTACAGCTTGGAATACAGTTGTCTATGATGGCACATATGAGTTCCGAAGCCATAGCACAGTTGGTGATCCTTTAACTGCACCTACAGAGGGAGCTATCATATTTGAGGTTCCAAGCAGCATAATGGAATCAGATAAATCCTTGGTTCTCAATATCAATGATGGTGGTGGTAAGGTCGTGCTTTCCTATGTTATCAGACCTGGGAATGGCACAAGTGGAGACGACATCCCCTCTGTATTACCCGAAGGAAGTATAGCCAACGATCTAACCTTTAGAGGAACTTCCCTCACTGACTGGATTGGTGGCCCAGCGGATACTGCGTATGATGTATTTGGCTGGCCTGATTACGGGACTATAATTGATGAGAGCCTATATAATGGCGGGGAATACTTTGGATATAATGTAGGGCTTGATGGTGGAATCTCATTCATAATCGACTATCAAAGCGATAGAATTGGCTGGATTACAGGAGCTGCCGAAGCGATTGAAGTCAATGGTGTCACGCTAGATATGACCCGTGCAAAGCTGATTGACCTGCTCGGTACGCCTGAAAGTGAAGAGACAGTATCTGATGAACTGGAAGGAACCGAATACTATGCTATGCGATATGTCATTAACAGACTTCCTGTTGAGATTACGTTACCTGACGTAAATAGCGTTGCGACTTCCATAATGATTTCACAGTAGAGTCTCTGGTATCTCGAATTACTGGAGGTCAGCTCCAAGAAGTACATCGTCCCGCAGAGCAAAGCGCACCTGGAGATGATCCGAAATCAGCTCATGGCCTGTCACAAGGCTATCATGGCTGTGAAGATCACAAGTCCCAATGACCGCCCGCTGCTGGACATCAAGTATCCCAAAGGGTACGAAGGATGATCTGTCGGGTTTCAAGAGGGTGGCTTCGGCTGCCCTCTTGTCATTTGTATACAATATGAATTGGGAGGCATTGAACTTGAAACTGAATGATTTGTTCCACCAGATAAAGCCCCCTTGCGATAAGTGTCCCTACAAGTTGGGGCTGGTACATACGGTAGTCAATCCCTGTCCTCAGTGCAAAGCGAACGGCTACCAGACGTTTGAGAGATTCCAGAAGCAAGCGTTGGGAGATAGCTCGACCTCTGAGCATGGGAAAAGGTAAAGCTGTAGAATTGGATACATGGATCACAAGGACGCCTGTGTTGGGTGTCCTTGTTTTCATCGTATGGTGTTCGCCCTCAACGATATATTCTATCAATGACATCAATAGGAAATGGAGTGATCTGCATTGTCCAAGAAAAAGATTCTCAAAGCAATCCTGCTCGCCCTCTCTGTCCTGCTGACGGCGGCACAGAGCACAGATGGAAAGGAGGAACCTGCGAAGTTCAACGATGACCCTGACACATACTCGGAGTAGAGGGCTTCCCGTGTGGGAGGCCCTCTATTTCTCTGTCCGGCATGGGCTGAGTGCAGCCCACTAAATCAAATCTAGGAGGTACAATTATGCCCGCTAATGTTGAAACTATGTTCTATGTCCGCGAAAAGCCCTGGCACGGCCTGGGTACTGAGGTGCAGGAGGCCCCTACCTCCGCTGACGCTCTGATCTACGCTGGCCTGGATTGGGAGGTCATCCAGAAGAACGTCTACTCCGAGGATGGCTCCTTGATCGCAGGGTACAAAGTGAACACCCGCAACACCGACAGCGCCGCCCTGGGTATCGTCAGTGACCGCTACAAGGTCGTGCAGAACAGCGATGCCTTCCAGTTCACCGATGACCTGCTGGGGGCTGGCGTGACCTACGAGACTGCCGGGGCCTTGCAGGGTGGCCGCAAGGTCTGGATGCTGGCCCGGATGCCCCACCGCTACATCATCGCCGGGGACGAGATCGCTCCCTATCTGGTGGTGATGAACTCCCACGACGGCAGCAGTGGTATCAAGGTTGCCATGACCCCCATCCGTGTTGTCTGCCAGAATACCCTCAACCTGGCTCTGGACAGTGCCAAGCGTATCTGGACGACCAAGCACACCGAGAATGTCATGCTCCGTGTCCACGAGGCTGAAGAGACTCTGGGCCTTGCCGAGAAGTACATGGGCGAGCTGGGCCGTGGTATTGATGCCCTGTCCAAAATCAAGCTCACCGATAAGAAGGTCATGGAGTTCATGGCCGAGTTCTTCCCTGTCACCCTGGATATGCCCGATGTGCAGCGCAAGAATAATCTGCGGCTGCTGGAGGACATGAAGCGGCGGTACTGGGAGGCCCCCGACCTCTCCAACGTGGGCAAGAACGGCTATCGGTTCGTCAATGCTGTCTCCGACTTCGCCACCCATGCCGACCCCATCCGCAAGACCAGGAACTACAACGAGAACCTGTTCCTGCGGACTGTCGAGGGCAATCCCATGATCGACAAGGCGTACAAGATGGCACTGGCGGCGGCGTGATGTTCTATGGCAAATAGGGAGCGCATGGCTACAGGCTGTGCGCTCCTTATTCTATTTCAATGAAAGTGAGGTTATCATATGCCTGCAAAAGTATTGGTATCTACCGAGAATATGCCCTATGCTGACTGGTTGGAGTACCGGAAGCAGGGCATCGGCGGGTTGG
>OFFL01001553.1_pt1 | contig 15861 bp, 18 predicted proteins | sample 1521391 | NCBI WGS metagenome assembly OFFL01 (sample SAMEA3504082, study PRJEB24116) | mouse gut metagenome | biome: mouse gut; feature: mouse-associated habitat; material: faeces | place: Denmark | collected 2011
CTTGAAGAACTGCATAAGGCTGTCGACAGGCTGGAAGGAACGCCGGCCCGTAACCGTATCTCCCTTCTCCAGACCCTGCCAGGCATCGGTTTCCTGAGTGCAGTCGTCCTGCTTGCGGAAATGGGTTCCTTTGACCTGTTTTCCTCGCCTAAAAAACTCTATGCTTACTTTGGGCTGGATCCCGGTGTAAACGATTCCGGCAAGTTCCATGGGGACAGAGTTCACATGTCCAAGCGGGGCTCCAGCCTTGCCAGGCGTATCCTGCATATGATTGCCATAAACAACCTGAAAGTGGATAAAAGAACAAAATTGCCTGTAAATCCGGTCATTTATGATTACTACATCCGCAAATGCGCCAGCAAGAAAAAGATTGTTGCTGTCGGAGCTGTTATGCACAAAATCTGCAACATCATTTTCGCTATGCTCCGGGATAATAAACCTTTTGAACTCATTACGCCGGAAGAACACTGTGAACAGTATCTGGCAGCTCATCCTGACAAAGCACCAAACGCTGCTTAACAGGTTTTCATGAATTTTTAACATTTCCACGTGAGTGGGCTTATTAAAGTTACCCTTTTTTACATCAACTGCTTGAAAAAAATTTCTTTAACATTTTTCATTTTACCTATTGACATTTCTTAGCTGGACTTCCTACCGATTAACTTTTTACCATGACCGACAGCGTGAATTTATTGCCTTTTACAATGCAGTCTAAATCGCCGCCATATTTTACTGCACATTTCCTGATATTCTTTAGCCCTATCCCATGCACCTCCTTATCCTCTTTTGTTGATATGGGAAGGCCGCTATCCTTGCGGGACAGTGCCGAACCATCAAAGCTGTTTTCAATCTCTATAAAATACATATTCTTTGCCTTGAAAGACCGGATCGTGATATAGGCTTCTGCATCCGGCTGTTTCTCCCGCATCCGTATGCAGGCTTCAATCGCATTGTCCAGCCCGTTGTTCAGAATAATCCCCATATCATAAGCCTTTATCGTAACGGCATCTGAAAGCATGAACCCCCTTGCATCCAGCTTAATTCCTTTTACCTTTTTTGCCGCATAACGGAACTTGCTGCCCACCACCGCATCACTGACTGCATTGCCCGTATGCACCCTGCTGTCAAGCTGTTCCACCGACTGATACATACCCTCAAAATACTGCCGGATTTCCTCATCTTCCCCACTATACTTTTTCTGTATAAGGTTCTGCAGGACTGCCATGTGGTTCTTCATATCGTGCTTGACCGAGCGTACCCCGTCATACAGATGCTCCATTTCCACCATTGAACCCTGCATCTGCGTGATCTGGTTTTCCAGTATGATCTTCTCCGCCCGTTCTTCCTGCAGAGCTGCCATGTTCTGATAAATACGGAAACTGAACACGACAGCCCCAAGCAGCACAAGTGCTATCATGGGAATGATAAGGTATAGCGCCGGATATCTTTCATACAACAACACCGGAACGCCATCCGTAACTGTGATCATCAGCAGTCTCACAAGCACTGAAACCAACACGCCAGCCACGGCAGGGAGCAGATAGAAAACCACTTCCTTTTCCATCCCCTTTTCCCTGCAACGGTAACTCTTTACAATCTTCCTTATGGAAACAAAAAGCAGGACTCCTTCTATGGTTTCCACAAACGCAACGGAAAAGCAGGCCAGCGCATCTGCCGCCACAGGCAAGTATTCCGGCCATTCCATGCTGCTACCCGCCCCATGTACCAAAATGTCTATCAGTCTTTTCCCGATATAAAGAAAACTGTACCCTGCCCAAAATGCCAGTTCACGCAAGGCGATAAACTGAATGGCCAGAAAGATTTTCAGCGGCATATTTCCCTTATACCAACCCACACAAAAAGCAAATAAGGAAACGGTAGTAAAAAGCAACTCCACAATTAGCGTCACACTGTCTGTTTCACGGAATAAAGCCCCTTTGACAATCCTTATCAAAATCCACACAATTCCAGCTATCCACTGTGCATTCCTTAATCTGCACAGCTTTGGTTCCGCAAACCTGCCAAAAAAGAACTGGATGCAGTACCCCTCAAACAAATAAAGCGGAATACTGAGCATCCCCATGATATATTCAGCCATCAGCACCCACCCCATTCCTCAGATACCGCATATAGGCTTTTACAAACTCCCCATACTTTTCTTTTGCCAGATAAACATACTCCCCATTGTTCAAGATGACGCTCTCGCTGTCATACTCTTCCACATACACCATGTTCACCAGATATCCCCTGTGGCAGCGGTAGAAACTTTCCCCAAGCTGCCCTTCCATTTCGTTCATGGAAGCGTATGCCTCTATGATTTCCCCCGTGGTGTGTATCTCCACTTTTTTTCCCCTGCTCTCAACATAAAGGATGCTGTCCTTTTCCAGTGTAAAACTTCGGTTCCTCGTCTTTATGAATACCGTTTCCCACCGTTTGGTTTTCCTCTTTTCCATCTCCCGCTCCGCACGGTGGAACACCTCCCGAAACTTATCTTCCTCAATCGGCTTTAACAGATAGTGGAATGCCGCCACGTCAAATGCCTCGAAAACATACTCCCGAATTCCCGTAATAAAGATCAGTATGGTATCTTCATCCCTCTGTCTAAGCCTTTTCGCCGTTTCAATCCCGTCTGTTCCATCCATCTGTATATCGAGGAATACAATGTCAAACTTCTTGTCGGTAGCAAGCAGCGCATCCCCCGTCTCATAAAGATCAAGGCATATCCCCACTTTCTCTTTTTCTATCAGTTCATTTATCTGTTCACGGATGGCTTTCTCGTCATCACATATGGCTATGTTCAATCTCATCACCTGCAATTCATTTCCCATGCGAGTGCTTTTCTCGCATTGAGCATTAGCTTCCCCACGGCAGCTCTTTTTACTTTTTATATCGGCAGAATTTTGGCGCAGTCAGCCACGAAGGAACGAAACCCTATTTGAAAGGGAACGAAATCTTTTTCTTTTCCACAAAAAGTTCAAATCAACCCTAAAGTTTTTCGCCATTCGTCCGATATAGTGGCGGATGCCCCACAAGGTCTGCCGTGTAAGCATATTACCTCTTACTTCCCCGCTTTCCAAGTAATTTCCGTTATCAGGCCGCCTTGCCTGCCTGGGAAAAAGGCAGACCGCCGTATATGGCGGATGAAGGCCATAGTGCGGCAGTTTGTCTTTTGTGTATTATCCTAAAGATTTCAGGTTTCTGCGATATTCCGCCATTTCCTCCTCGCTTACCGTATCGCAGACGTGCTGCAGCTCACTGACCACAAAATCCCGCTCCTTCGGCAGATAGGCGGTGACCGGGTAAAAGTTTGAACTGGAGTTGGCAAAAAGGTGCGTCCGTATCTGCAAATTTTTGATGAACACCTGCAGTTCCTCCAGACGCTCTTTTTCGCCGGCAGGGGCAAACTGCCCCTCCTGCTCCATGCGGTACAGCTCCGTATCCGGGAACAGCGTGAGGGAATCTACCGAGATAAAATATGGGTTGAGCTGGCTGAACAGTTCTGCGCTGTTCACCGCATTCCAGTACCCCCTGCCCTTCCCCGCAAGCCCGGTCATGTAGACAAAATAGTATTCAATCCCCGCCTCGTCCAGCTTCCGGCACTGCTCTAAAATATCAGCCGCCGTGTACCCTTTGCCCGCCAGTTCAAGCGTGCCGTCGTCACCGCTCTCCGTCCCGATGGTCAGCCCGTTTATCCCCATCGCCCGGAGCTTCTTAAGCTGCCACACTTCCTTGTCCCTGATGTCCCGGATGCTGGCAAACATGGCCATCGTCTGGCATTTGATGAGGTAATCCCTTACCGTCAGCGCCCGGAGCTTCAGGTTCTCATAGCTCATGGCAAAAGGGTTCGCCCCCGTCCAGAAGATACGCCTCGCATATGGCTGGTAGCTTTTGATCTCCGCCAGGTCTTCCTCGAACTCCTCCATCGGGGACATACGGAAACACTCATCTTTGTAAAGGCTGCAGAAACGACATTTTTTATAGGTGCAGCCGGAAGTCGCCTGTATGATGACGGAATTCGCCTCGTAGGGCGGCCTCCATGTCCTTCCTGTAAAGTGCATAAACCCATCTCCTGTCAATTCATATCCTGTATCAGGCTTTTCAGTTCTTCCATGTCAATTTCATATATCCCCTGATACGTTTTCTCCACATATCCCCTGTTATCCTTCAAGTAATAGTAGATCGTTCCGATGATCTTATCTCCATCTAAAATACTAAATTCCCCATAGTAATCCGAATCAGGATGTTCTTGTATTGCGAGCTTATCTGTTGCCTGCGCAGATGAAATAACAGACAAGAATTGCCCGATCCATTCCCTATCCTGACATGAACATGCAAATCCGTCTATGGTTGTAATTTCAACGTCAGTTATTTGTCCGGCATCCGGCAGTTCAAGCGGGGGAACGGCAGGCTTCTCCCCGCACCCCGTAATAAGCATAGTAATAACGGCAAAACAGATCAGCAGTCTCCTTTTTCCCATAATGCACCTCCTACAGATGGCGGACACTCTTACGGTAACGCCGCAGTTCGTCCTCGCCCACATTCTTTATCACGTCATCAAGGAAAGCCAGCAGTTTCTCCTTATCTTCCGGCAAAACGCCGCGCATCTGGAACGCATTGGAAGCGCCCAGCGCGGCAAACTCCGTGGGGATTTCCAGCCCTTCCACCAATGCCTGGACTTCCTTGTACTTTTCTGTCTCAGTTTCCTCTTTCCAGTTCCCCTGCCGGATTTCCCCGTACAGCTTTGAATCCGGGTAGATGGTCAGCATATTTGCGCCGACCAGGGCAGGATGGAGCTGATTGCATACAGCGGCGGTAATCCTTGCCCCGTCCTCCCCGCGCCCTGCGCCAGATATGCCCGTCAGATAGAAAAAGCTGTATCGGATGCCCGCCTTGTCCAGCCGGCCGCACTGCTCCAGAATGTCAGCCGAAAGATATCCCTTATCCATGAACCGCAGCGCCTCGTCATCCGCCGTTTCGATGCCGATTGTCAGCCCGTCATAGCCTGCCCCGCGCAGAGCCGCCAGTTCCTCATCCGTTTTCAGCGTGACATCCGTAACCCTGGCAAAACTGCCGATGGTCTCCATCTCCGGGAAATATCTGTGTACCAGCTCCGCAATCTCCATCAGCCTGCCATATTTCAGCACGAAAGGGTTCGCCCCGGTCAGGAAAGTCCGGGTTACCTTCCTCCCGAAAAAGGAGCGGTACATCTTCTGTGCCTCTTTCAAGTCCGCTTCTATATCTTCTATCGGTGACATCCTGAACTGGAAAGGCAGGTCTGCGTAAAGCGTACAGAACTTGCATCTGTGGTGCGTACAGCCCGCGGTAACTTCCAGCAGCAGGGAAGATGCCTCATAGGGCGGCCTCCATATGGTTCCTGTATAGTGCATCATTCATTCCTCCTTAAGTCTTTCCTCTTTTGCACTAAATTACCTCTAAAATTCCATGAAATCAAGTACTGTCTTTTTTAGTCGGTAGTATATTTTTTCATACTTTTGATAAAAAGTATACTATCTGTCAAAAATAACCGTATCTTGATTTTTTCCCACTGCCGGGATATACTCATGGGGAAAGAGGTGGAATGAAATGGCTGAAAACAAATTCAACAACGAGGAAACCATTGCCCGCTGCGTCCCTATGGGCAGGCTCCAGTCCGTGATCGGCGGCAAATGGAAAATCCTGATCTTATGGTATGTGTCCTTTTACAAAGTCCAGCGGTTCGGGGAACTGATGCGCCGCCTTGACGGCATCACGCAGTCCACGCTCACCAAGCAGCTCCGGGAACTGGAAAGCGACGGGTTCCTCCATCGGGAAATTTACAAAGAAATCCCGCCGAAGGTGGAATATTCGCTCACCGAGTTTGGGGAGAGCTTCATCCCCGTCCTGCAGACGATGATGGCATGGAGCGAGACATACCTCTGCCCTGATTACAAGAACCCATATGAGAAATAGTGCATGGGGATTGGTTCATTTTGCAGATACAAATCCCCCGCTTTCCAAGTAATTTCCCTTATCAGGCCGCCCGGCCGGCCTGGGAAAAAAGCAGACCGCCGCATATGGTAGATGAAGTCCATAGTGCGGCAGTCTTTGTATTTCATATTATTAAATATGTATCTTAAAATCTCCAAAGTCAAATACACCATTCCCTTGTTTCAGTTTCCCTTTATCGGCTAACTTGCTGAATCCACTTTCTATCCTGCCAATTATATCAACAGTTATACTCAACCGATGATGTCCGGGCAAAATCCGATTTATACTTAGATTCTGTATTTTTCTCACAGATTTATTAAATAGTTGTGGGTCTGTGGACGGATAAAATGCATCAAGGCATCCCTCATATATTAAGTCGCCGGAAAACAGATATTTCCTATCCGGCTCATAAAAACAGCAATGTCCTGGTGAATGTCCGGGAGTATGGATAACTTTTAATTTCCTGTTTCCTAAGTCCAGACAATCCCCATCATGCAAAACCTGCTGCGGCATCCCCGTGAAAATTTGGTAATCATCAAGTATAAAATCTTTCGGGAAATCACATGGTTCACACATCAGATTTCTTTTTACTACTTGTAAAGGAATTGGAAATCTGACCGATAACCAGTCCTTCTCTGCCTTATGAACTGCTAGATTCTCAAAATATTTATGCCCACCGATATGATCCCAATGAACATGGGTGGTGACTGCCATAACAGGTAAAGATGTAAGGCTATCCACAACCGATTTTATATTGCCAATCCCTAAACCTGTATCAATCAAAACAGCCTTTTCCGTTCCACATATTAGATAGCAATGAGTTTCTTCCCAATGCCTATATTCACTGATAGCAAAAGTGTCCTTATCTATCGTTTCAACTGTAAACCAATCCGTCATATTCACATCTCACATTCTATTTTTATTTTATTCCATCTCCCTGAACGTGCCAGCCATTCCACCCACAAGGCTCCACTGGCGCTGCATATAAGATTTCAGATTTTCTGTACTTTGCCGATAATCCTCACAAGCCATTTTCGGATTATTAAAACTACACACTCTGCCAGAGCAGCATACAGCCCTGAAATTCAGCCGACAATCTCCCGGTATCCTTCAGCCATGAAAGGTAAGACCGCACCGTGCTTCCCACCAGCACATACTGCTCAAAATTCATGGAAAGACCATAGCCTTTGAAAACTTCCTGCAAAATACGCTCAAAAAATATCGGCTCCTTGCAAATAGACAAAATCTTCTCCGCCACTTCATGTACCTTATCCCTGTTGTATCGGACAAGTTCCTTTATATCGACAGACGCCTCCGCATGGGCGGGAACGAACATGGCCGCTTCCATCTCTTCCACCATATCCAGTGTTTTCAGATATGCCTCCACGTCATAAATGAATGAAACGGCATATTTATCCAGCGTCTCCCTGCTGCTGATGCAGTCAGCAAGGAACACCACATTATCCGGCATACGGAAACCAACCATGTCAAAGAAATGCCCCGGCAAGGGTATCACTTCAATCTCCTTCGGAAAACTTTCATCTGAAAAATCCGTCACATCGCTCTCCTGCGCCATCAAAAACTTGTGCCGCAAATCCTTACACGGATAACCACCATAAAGGAAAGACGGCTCCAATATCGGGTATTTTGTAAAAGCCGCTTCAATACCACTGGAATAAATCTTACATCCCGTCTGCCCCTGCAGATACTTGTTTCCGCCGATATGGTCTGCGTTGGAATGAGTATTCAGGATTGCCGCCAGATGCCATCCGTTCTTATCCAGTATCTGCCTGACTTTCCTTCCCGCATCTTTGTCATTCCCACTGTCCACCAGATAGACGTTCTCACTGGCCGCCACATAGACGCCTATCTTCGCCGGGCAGTTTATGTAATAGCATTTCTCACTGGCCTGAACCAATTCATACATTTTCCGTTTCCTCCTTTAATTATTCGGATAAAATATCACGTTATAGGCGGTGCAGGCTTTATCTGAAACATTGTGGTATGCATGGGAAACATCCGCCCGGAAGCGTATTGACTGTTTTTCCTCCAGCAGCACTTCCTTCCCGCCCATTACCATTTTCAGCGTCCCCTGCACCAGAAAAACATATTCTTCCACGCCCGCCACATGGGGAAGTGATTCATGGCGCACTCCTGCATCAAACTCAATATAGAACACCTCCACATTCCTCACTGGGTCAAAGGGAAACAGCGGGTAAGCCCGCATCCCTCCGTTTTCCTCCGTGATCACATTTTCCCCATCAAGCCCGGCGACCATGTATTCCGCTTCTTCCTGTTTGCAGAAAAAGGATAATGGGATTTTGAGCCCTGTTGAAATCTTCCATAAAATGTTGATGGTGGGCGAGGACTGCCCGCGCTCAATCTGTCCCAACATGGGCTTGCTCACGCCAGTAAGTTCCGCAACATCATCCAGCGTGAGCTGCCTTGTATTCCGGATTTCTTTCAGCCGCTCTCCTATCTTCAATGAAACCTGCTCCATGATTCCTCCTTTTGTATGTTTTATTAAAAAAAATATATTATAACATATCAAAGGACAAAATGAAAGAGCCTGACAGCCCATTTATGCCATCTACCTGAACGTGCCAGCCATTCCACCCACAAGACTCCACTGGCGCTGCATATAAGATTTCAGATTTTCCGTACTTTGCCGATAAGCCTCACAAGCCACCTGCGGCGGTTAGCTTATTATTTGACAAAACCAGACTGGCCTGGCACCCTTTTAGCATCTACCAGCAAAACTATCAACAACGCAGAGTACCATCTATTTTCCATTGACGGCTCCACCGTTTTCAAACTCATTTCCATATGACCTGATTTCTTCCTGATAATTTTGCTTTATTTGTTCCAGCATTCTATTCCGGATATTTTTGAGGTGTTGAATATCTGTTGTAACATATCTTCCAGTTGTTGATTGCTTCACGAGTATTTTCTCATCCTGCAGGACTTGTAAGGCCCTTTGCATTGTATTAGGGTTCACCCCAGCCTGTTTTGCCAGTTCCCTTGTTGATGGAAGTCTATCCCCCAACCTATAATACCCATTAAATGTTTTTTTCAATAATTCAACCGCAAGTTGATTATACCTCTTTGCACTGTCTGCCTTAATCATAGCATCACCTCTTTTTTTATCCTTTGAAAGCATCCTAATAGATCGATAGCTGTATTATTTCTTTCTGCTATACCCTATCATACTTACAATCATTGAGATTATAAAAAGAACCGCTACTACAATTCCTGCCACGACAGCATAAGAGAGTATAGAACTTGTCATAGCAGAAAATCCAGCCCCATCTTCAAAATATTTGACAAAATAGAACATGGGAATTACTACAATAAGCCCCATTGTCTGCGCAGAACGGAAACCAAACCAATAGGTTAATGGCAAACAGATTTCAGTCCATAATAACGGAACAATCAGGGATGCAGCAACAGACACTCCCCAAACAGTAACATTGAAACTCTGAAAAGCAATACTGGGTAAAAGATTTAATATAATGCTTCCAACAATGCTGACTGCCAAAGTGCAAATAACGGAAATATATTTACCTGCGACTACTGAAACTGCGTTTACAGGCATTGCTAACTGATATTTTTTCCAGCTTGCCTTTTCATCGCTTGCAAAACTCATTATATTCTGCATACCTGTTGTCATGGCGAGCATTACAGAAGCAAGCAGCCCCGCATAAACGCCGGTATTAACCATGAGCAATATAATTGCACCAACCGCTATCAGAACCAGTTTTTTGTCAATACTCTTAAAAAAGAGTGTAATATCTTTGTAAATCAATCCTTTCATGCTGCACCTCCTTTGATGTAGAAAAGCATAATATCTTCCAGTGTTGCATTATCAACTACAATATCTTTGTATTTGCGCCTTATCGCTTCTTTGTCACGAACAAGACACTCAATGCTCACATTTGTAATCCTGTGGATAATATAATCATCCGGGGAAATGGAAGCAAACTTCTCCCTCCCGCACTTCACTATCCCAAAATTATAAACAAGGTCATCTTTCTGTTCCTCAAAAATAATCTTGCCTTGATGAATCAAGATTACATAATCTGCAATCTTTTGTATGTCCGATGTGATGTGGGAGGAAAAGAAAATGGAACATTCCTCGTCTTGTATAAATTCTAAAAATAAATCTAACATTTCATCACGCACAACCGGATCAAGCCCCGTAGTCGCTTCATCTAAAATCAACAACTTCGGTTTATGCGCCATAGCGCAGATAATGGATAACTTCATCTTCATGCCCTTTGAAAAAGAGCCTATTTGTTTTCTTTCGGGGATTTTGAATTTTTTTAGGTACTGTCTGTAAAGGTTGCTATCCCACGACTTATATACGCCGGATAATATTTTTTCAATATCTGACACATTAAATACGTCATGGAAATTGCACTCATCAAAGACAACTCCAATGTCCTCTTTGACAGCGGAAATTGTGTTTTCCTTACCGAAAATCTGTATCTGTCCATTATCCCTCTTTAATTCATCAAGTATCAGGTTAATGGTCGTACTCTTACCTGCCCCGTTTTCGCCAATGAAGCCGACAATCCTGCCTTTCGGAACTTGAAATGAAACATGGTCTAACAAAAACCCGTCAAACTGTTTACATAAGTCCCGTACTAAAATGTTGTTTTTTTCCATACATTCGCCTCCTGATTATTCCTCGTAAAACAACTTCAAAATATTGGTCATTTGTTCATAACTGATTCCATGCGCCCTGCCGATTTCCGCAACCTTTTGTAACAATTCCTCTGCCACACGCAACTGTTCTTCTTGAATAAACTCTTTGTTTTGTGCTGCAACAAAGCTCCCTTTTCCAGATACGGTTTCTATAAATCCGTCACGGGTCAAATCTTCATAAGCTCTTTGGACAGTAATAACGCTGATATGCAAGTCTTTAGCTAATACCCGCATGGACGGTAACGCTTCACCCGGAGATAAAGTTCCGTTCATAATCAGATTTTTAACCTGCATACATATTTGCTCATAAATAGGCTTGTCACTGCTGTTGCTTATGATTATTTCCATTCATTCACCCCTTTCCATGCGTACTGTTTGTAATATGCGTACTTAGTCAATAAGTACAGTATAGACGTTCTTTGATTTATTGTCAATATCCTTTTTATTTATTTTAAAAATTAGAGGTTGAATTACTAGAAAAACAAAAAAGGAGCCATCAAGCAGCCCCTTTCCTCGTTTCATCAATATTTCATTCTGTTTTCATCATTAATCTGCATACTATCACGGAAACCCTTATATTATCACGAAAACTCCCATCGGATTTCCGTGATAATAACCAACTTTTGCCTACGAGTACATACTATCAGGCAAAAGAACGCCAGAACAACCGTTCGCACCCTCGCCAATGTAAAAATACCCTTAAAAGCACACGGAAATAATGTGACTTTGTAACCTATGTCGTGCCAAAAGCGCCGTGTTTACGGGCTTTGTCGGCTTTCCGTGTCCGTATCTGCTGGGGAAGGAGACACCCGCTTCGTTTGCACCTCGATACGAACAATAGAAACTCTAAGGGAAGGGTAACTTTTACATGGGGTTTTACCCCACCCCATTTCGGAATGGGTTCTTTCTATAATAAGGGGGTACTTTTCTGCAACTATGTTATTCCCCATCCCCTATCTGATTTAGCATCTTTACCAATATTTGAGGAAGCGGCACTCCAAGCCGATTGATATTCTTTAATATAGCAAGCCCTTCATTTGAAATGTAAAACAGAATAACTGTCGTCCGAATTGCATAACTGCTTTCAATGATTGTACCTACAATATTGGAGACAATCACTAAAATAAATATTGCTGCTTTCTTAAACATATTCTTTAGCAAAAACACATTGGAACGCTTCTCCTCCACCACGATCACAAGTAGCATTTCTGCTATGTAATTTATTACCATAAATACAATCAGCGCAGAAAGAAATTTATCAACTCCTCCCAATAATCGAATAATGTAGTTTACCATATCCATTCCATCCTTTCCATAATAATTAAATATCATCTACATGGTTTGTCCCATGTACTGTTCACAAACATAAAATAGCCAGAACAAATTATCTGGCAGGGTTTATACCCTGTCCCAATAATCTGCTCTGGCTATTAGTGGCTGTCCTATCTGACGCCCTGTTGCTCAGTCAGCAAACATTCCCTTATTCATTCACAACCATTTTGTAAACTTCTTTTTCCCGCAAAGTTGGCTCTGCGGTCATTTTATCATAATCCACCAGCAAAAATGTATGACATTTGCTACATTGAATAGAGGATTTTCCTGCAGCGTCTTCATACGCAACAATCTTTCCCTTTCTACAACAAGGGCATTTGATTACCCCTTTGGTTTTTATCCCTTCCATTCATAACACCTCCTCAATTAAATGGCAGTTCTTCGTCAATGCCATCTGGTATATTCATAAAACCATCCGATGCATTGTTCTTTTTAGGATTTAAATACCTATCAATCAAACTTTTTGCCGATTCAGATATTACAAAATCTGATTCATGCAACTTGACAGATTTAAAAAGTTCATCACATTTTCCCTTCAATATATTACTCTTATCATCAAAAGTTGAGCAAATCAACTCTAGGTCTGGGCCATCACTATCATAGTAATTTTGATTATAATCCTCCCTGCCTGTATAACGATACAGTTCATATCCCTTTTCACCAAATTGATCTTCAAGCGGCAAAAGATAAAGTTGGCCTATACTGGTTTCTGCGGAAAAAATATCATCCGTAAGCCCTACCGCCTTTGTACTATTTGCAAATCCATCCGGAGCATACTGATACCGCTTTGTCCCATCCAGTCCGCCTTCCTCCAATTCCCTGAAAAATATTCCTACATGATCTTCTTTCTTATTACCTTGATTGTTCCAATGAATTGTTGCTTCATCAGTCTCCTGCTTCAATTTCTTAAAAAAGGCAATTACATCACACAAAGATTGGGTAGGAATCTGAAAATCAATGTTTAATAGATCATCGACATTAACTTGAAAAATCGCCGATATTTTCCAAACAATATCCACAGACAATCTTTTCTTCGAATCTGGATTAACAGTCCTGGAAACATATCCTGCACTTACACCTAATAATTCTTCAAGGTCAGAAATCCGCAGGCCATGTCTCTTTAGCAAACAATCCAGATTACTGCTTAAAAACTTGGAATCGTAGTTTGCTTGTGCATTTATACTTACAAGAAAGTGACCTTACCTTTGGACGGGGCGGTCACTTTTTTGTGTGGTTTATGTACGCTATCAAGATCGAAACGATGATTCCAAGAATCATCAGAACAACCGTCAGCAGTTCATAGTCACTCATAAGCAATCCCTCCTTTCCCGGTTTTACCCGTTGTCAGAGGGATAGTCCCTCTGCGAAGAAGGACTGACCGCCTATCCCGTTATGGCAGTACCCCGTATGGATATTTTATCAGAAAATGTCGGACGCTACAAGCGGTTTCCGGCTTTTTTCTTTTTCCGCTTGCAATTCCGGTTACTTTTCACACCCACGCCAGGATTCCAGCCAAACATGAAATAAGCCGGTGCTATAGTATTACGCCATAACACCGGTTTCCTCTTTTGCTTTTTCTCTGGGAGGTCGTTTCCGCCCATATATTTCAGCTGTCTTCTGGTATACATTTTCACCCTGTGACCGCAGCAGATATACCACACTCAGCCCATCACAAATACAGCACAGGTTTTCATAACTGCGCAGCGTAACTGCCTGTTTCTGTTTCCTCTTGTATACCCTTGCCAGCCTTTCACACAGGGAATTATTGGCAGGAACCCTTGTATCATGCAGGAACAGCAATTCGTTTTCTTTGTACTCCTTCAGCCTTATAAATAGGTTATACCCTTCCCTATAGTAATCGTTTGGTGGCTCACTGGCGTATTCTTCCTCCGCTTTTTGAAGGATCCGGTCATATGCCGCTTCAAATCCGGAAACCGCCTGCGGGTCGGGCTGCGCGCCTTCCGGCAGCCCGTTGCGGTAATGCAGCATCTCCCGGAACAGGGAGAGCATCTGCCCGTTCCATGTCAGTTCCGGCTCGTTCTGTATGCTCCCTGTCAGGTAGCGGATATCATGCTGTGTGCATTCCTGGTGGTCTGTGCCATAGCTGTAAAAGGTCTTGTCATGGTCATGCACGACCGTCCCCACATAGTCCGCAAGCGGGGTGCCAATGACCCCTGCATGCCCCTTTTTCTCCCTGCCGATATACAATGCGGCGTTCTCTGACGGGGATGCCAGTACAAGAACCTGCATCCCTTTCCCATTGACGGATGCGTTTGTGAAATCTGCGTTCATGACAGGGGAGGACAGCAGTTTCCTGACGATCTCTTTTTTCTCGTGTCCTGTTTTCGCACTGAATTCCCCACACAGCCCATTGATCATGCCGTCTGAGATCACGATCCTGCCGCCTGTCAGTTCCGAGAGGAGCCGCCGTATTTTTCCGTGGGAGACACAGCACTCGTTCGAAAGCAGGAATGCCAGTGCCTTTACTGTCCCGTCGTAATTGACTTCATTGACAAAGCCTTCCGGGAATGGGGCATGCACACGCGCCCCGCTCTTCCTGCTGCGGTATTCCCTTGCGGTATATTCAATGACTTCCACTCCAAGCCTGATGCAGACCTTCTGCTTGCGGATGACCTTTCCGGTCTCGTAATAATCCGGGCTTTCTGCGTACTCTGCCGGAGCCGGTATCTCACAGGTGATATCCGGCGTATGCTTTCTGCGTGGGTGTCCCTTGTGCCCCGGCTGCCCGCCCGGACGCCTTCCGGTTTTCTCCCTGCTGTTTGGTATCTTTTTCCTTCCTGCTCTCTGGAGGGAGGAGGGGAGGGAGGAATTCTCAAAATCCCGGTTTACCTGTGCCCTCAGCTTTTTATTTTTCCCCCGTTCCTCTTCCAGTTCGGAGGCAGCGGCATAGTACTGTCCTGTGCGCTCCCTGAGCTTATCTTTTGCCGCATCCCGCTGTCTGGCAAGTTCGAGGTTCTGTTTTTTCAGGCGTCCGATCTCTGCTTCAAGGCGGCGTATCTGCTCCCGGTATTCTTTTTCCAGGTCATCCATCACCCCGCCCCAGTACCTGCGCACGGTGACTGTCTCGCTGTGGGCTCTGGATAATTCGTATTCCAGCCGTTTCATTTCCCGGTGGTGGAAACGCAGGAGTTCTTTATAGTCCGCCGCCATCTGTATATATTTTTCGCCGGATTTAAAATCCGCCACCTGTTTTGTGAGGCTCCTGTTCCGGTACTGTAGTGTGGATACCGTTTCAAAATCCATATGCATAGCTGTAATGTCCTTTACGGATGAATATCCTTAAGCATCTGCCGCATGGTCTCCAGATATTTCCATGCCTGCTCCTGCAGCGTACGGTTTTCTTCTTCCAGCTTTTCGATCAGCTGTTTCTGCAGGCTGTTTTCTTTTTCCAGAAGGGAAATAACCTGTTCCATTTCCCGGATGCGTTCTTCCTGTAGTTTTTCTGTCTTTTCCTGTGATCTCCCCTGTTCCATAAGGCACCTTCCTTTAAGGGAAGTATAGCAGGATTTTCAAGGAAAGGCGAATGTGGATAACTTTTTGGACTGGTAAAAATGACGGTATGGAAAAGCTGTCCGCGAGTCATTCAGGCGGGAAAAGCAGATAAAAAACTGACCCCGGTATACAAAAAGACATGAGGGAAGAAAAGAAAACAGACAGAATGGCTGTTGGAGAGTAGTCTATCCACAATTCTGCACTTTCTGTCTGTTGGTGGTGTATAACATTTTTTTCAATTTCAGCATTATGCCTAAATCTGGCGTGGGTGTGAAAAGTAACCAATTCCGCCAAAACAGAGGTAAGCTACGACACCACGGAAGGAGGGATTGGATTGGAAAA
>OFFL01001555.1_pt1 | contig 15827 bp, 8 predicted proteins | sample 1521391 | NCBI WGS metagenome assembly OFFL01 (sample SAMEA3504082, study PRJEB24116) | mouse gut metagenome | biome: mouse gut; feature: mouse-associated habitat; material: faeces | place: Denmark | collected 2011
ACTGGCGCTATTTATGTGTGATAAGCCATTAACTGAGCTTGGTAGTCTATCAAGTAAGTTAAAGAAACAGTATTTTTTCGAGTTGAAATCTTTTTATGCGCAATGCATTCTCCGAATATAACCATTCGGTTACAGACAAGGAGGACACGTTATGAAAAACAGCCTAAGAATCAACCACAAGCTGAGTCTGACAGGCCACTTTGAACCCGAGAAAAAGAAACACAGAAAGCTCAATAGGAAACATGCAGCAAAGAATCAATACAGGCGTCTGTTTCCAGTCTGTCTGTCCATGACACTGTTTTTAACCCCTCTAAGCTGTGTTCTTCCGGATGTAGTGATTGTCGGAAGTCACAATGCCATCATTATCCTCAGATGCCCTGATGGTGAAGACAATCATCACAGCTCTGTTGACAGGCCGTAAACAAAATCATGTATCTATACATGTACTTCTGTTCCAGACGCCACGATATCCCGATCCGGCACTTTTAAGCTGAATTGTTTGGCGTTTCCAATGATTGTCGGATCTCCTTTACACCGATTCCGTGACCGGCATGATCTTCATTCTCCTGGCCTGGAACTCGCTGTACTGTTCTTTTCCGGAGTCGAAACAAATAACGAATTTCAGTGATCCGTTCACAAATTTTCTGCCTTCGATAACTCCCCAGCCCTTTTCCTGGCAATAGACGGTCTGTCCTACTTTGTATACAGCCTGTTCCACATCTGCAACTGAGAAATTCAGCGGCTTCACATATTTAGATTTTTCTGCTGGAACGCCAGGCGGCTTCGGCTTTGCCAGCACCTGGTCAATGCCATGACGGGATTTTGCTGCCGAAGCCGGTACTCTGGCTGAGGGTTTCACCAGATGCAGCTGGCCTGGATGAACAGCTGCATTTTCCTGCACATCCGGCTGCAGATTCCGTTCATGGATCTGAACATCCACTGCGCTCTGCTCCATTCGGACTTCGTATTTCTTCTCCGGCAACCCGTATACATTCACCGACTGATGAGACGTTGTGAAGGTATTCTCTTCCAGATAGTCACTTTTTCCAAACATGCGTTCTTCAAATTCAGAGGCATGAAATTCTGCACATTCCCCAGTGGCATGGCAAATCCGCATCAGCTCTTGAATGGATGCAAGACCTTCTATGCCATCTGTGTCTTCGTCCGGAATCAGCAGGAACAGATACTCTCGCGCTCGGCTGACAGCGACATTGATGATATTTCGGTTTTCAATGAATGTCCGTCCCGGATTTTTCAGACTCAGCGGCGGGTTGAAAACCACAAACACCAGGTCGCACTCGTCTCCCTGAAAACTGTGAATGGTCCCCACCTGGATATCTATGGCAGCCGGTGCTTTCCGGGAATGAATCAGTTTTTCAATCAGGTCCGCCTGCCCTTTATAAGGAGAAATGATGCCAATGCTCAAAGGCCTGCCCGGATTGCCTCTGTCAATTTTGACAGCCAGATTGTGTACAAACTCGTAGGTAAACAATGCGGCGTATACCTGGTAGGAACTGCCAGACTCAAACTTCTTGGGTTTATAAATGCTCTCATACCGGCTGACCGGAAATCGGATCAGGTTGACTGTATTCAGATCCGACCAGTCCCCCAGATTCAAATCGAGCTGACTGTCGGAGCTTCTCTTGTGATTCAGCTTCCCTCCATACTGAAATTCGCTGTACACAAATCCCAGTTCCGGGACACTTCTGTGCTGCGTCATTAAACGCTGGACCGGATAGTTGTATGGAATCGTTTTGCAGTCTGTAAACGAGCGAAGCTTGACCAGTGAGTAAATGTTTTCGTCTTTCCATTGAACAGCTGTAGTCACCGGTGCAATCTGGAAAGGATCGCCGGCGATATAGAACCGGGTCGGGTTTCCGGTGAAGAGCAGATTCACGATTTCAGCAAGAGGAACCATGGACGCTTCATCCACAACGATGTAATCCCAAGGGATGTCGCAGATGAGTTTCATGTCCCCGTCATACCGGATCATGTCGTATGTGAATCTCGCCAGTGTTGTAATGACCGCTGCCTTTCTGTCTATGAACAAATTGTCTTCTTTTCCCTTCAGAATCCCTTCGCTGTCAATCCGTTCATCTACAGAGGTTCCATACCGCCAGAGCCAGTCTTTCATGGTTTTTGAAGCACTGTTCAAATCCATGATTTTCGTAGTGAGGACGTCCGCTGCCTTGTTTGTGGGAGTGACAAACAATATTTTGGCATTGGATTTTGATGTCATGAGTTTTTTCAGCAGTTCCCTGGACAGAGCCGTGGTTTTGCCTGTTCCGGGAGGGCCGAAAATGAACTCAATGTTGGAAGGAAGCAGTTCTCTCAGACTGGTCTGATCGTCCCATCTGTTTGCATCCCGACGCCTCTGCAGTGAAGCCAGCAGACTTTTCTGCAGAAACTCCGGACTCTGCACGCTGATGGACGCATTCAGCCCTTTCGAGAAATCGATGGCTTCCAGTTTCGCATCTGCTTTCAATTTCACTCTCAGCGTATAGGACTTGATGCTGGCCGCTTCTGCAATGATCCTGTGCTCCCGTTTGTCACCGCTGATGGTGACCGGGAAGTCCGACAGATCTTCCATGAAGGATGGAATCTCAGCAGACGGCTGCTGCAGCAGGAGGGTTCTCGCAGAATTTCCATCTCTTGTTACCTTTGTGAATGTCAACGACACTTCATGGCTGTACTTTGACCCGGCTGCGTTGTCCAGCATCTCCAGCTTCAGCAACGTTTCAATCCAACCGTAGGAATATTTCTTCAGGTATTTCAGTTTGGCTGTCAGAGAGTCCTGCTGCTGAATTTTGGAAAGTGCAACGGCAGAACGTTTCTTCTCATTCTCGGAGCGTTTTTCGAAGTCAACCCGCGACCGAATGTAGGTATCCTGTTCATCAAGCTCTTCTTCGGCTTCATCAAACGTATATTCAGGCAATCCGTCCCCGGAGACATACTGCAGCACTTCGTCGATTGCTGCCGATACACTGCGTCTTCGTTTTTCACTGCGGTCTGAATCTCCGTCCTCTGCACCCCGGCGTTCCTTTGCCCGCCGGCTTTCTTTCAGCTTTTCGCCATTTTCAATGTACTCCTCCAGCTCTGCAAAGGTGTGTGTTTCCAGATATTTAAGCAGTTTCTTTTCGTTCTCATTGAGTCCCAGAGTTTCATATCTTCGTTTTTCCGGCTGTTCAGTTTGTCTGCTACCGGCTGCCTCCATGACCAGAAATCTGGTCAGGTTCATAAACTGCTGGTGGGTCATTGTATATCGTGGATGCAAACCACTGATGCCGGCTTGGGCCGGTGTACAGAATCGTCCTGACAGACTGCAAACCCACGGAATTGTCCGAAGGCTGTGCAGCAGCTGTGATTCAAACTCCTCGTGTCTCTCTTTTTTGTAAAAATACTCACAGACAGCTTTCAAATGAGTCTCATACCATTGAACATTTTCGTTCCCGTCTGCTTCAGGCAATGAGAGCAGGATATCCCACAGAGCAGCCGATCTTTCTATATCCCTGCTGTCGGCAATCTCTTCCAGTACGGTTTCCAGCCTGTCCAGAGAACGGTCTGCGTAGTTGACCTCCTTCCTTTTGGAGGCCGTTGGCTTGGGAAAGCGGATATTGTTGTGCTTATCCAGCAGAACAAAGTACTGCAAGGGGCCTGTGGTCTCCACGATGCGGGGAAGTTTCGACACTGATATCGCCTTCAGGAAGTCATCTATCTGCCGTTCGTGCAGATTCTGCAGGGTGGAAGCTGCATATTTCTCACTGACATATTTGACACTCTTGAGAACTTTTCTGGAATTTCCAAAGTACAGTGACAGAAGTCCGTTTTTCCTGTAGAGCTCGGAGCCGGAATAGTAGCCACTGAGCACTTTCCCCTCTCCATTTTCAGCCTTCACGATCTTCAGCTTTGAAACGCGTTCTTTGAATTCCCTGGTTTTCGAAGGCGGACACTCGAAGGTGAAATACGTGGCAAACTCCTGAAAGTAATAGTCAGGAGTCTGAACCAGTCTTTTCTCTTCACACTGCACCAGGAGATTCTCAATCTGGTCATCGCGGTTCATTTCATGGATGCCCATAAGCTGGGCCAGCTGATGGCATCTGGAATCTTTCATAAGATCCGGGTGGATGGTTGCCACGGTTGTCTCAGATTGTCCTCGAATATACAGAAGGTACTTTCCTTCAGAATTCATGGCGCAGGCTGGATTTCCCTCAGCATCTAGGAATACGGGCAGTCTCCTGGATTTTTCAATTCTGCTTTTGTTAATGCTCAACCACTCGTAAAGTCTGCACAGGCTTTCCCTGTCCTGCTTCCGGATGAATTCTGCCGTAATGCTGGTTGTCAGGTTGTCTTCGCTGATTCTGGAAACAGTCAACGACCGTATATATTCCCCTTTGGGATTTCCTGCTTTGGCTGTCTCATCCCCTGCTTCTCCGGTAAATACCCAATAGGCCCCCTTCTTATTCAGAAGCTGTGACAGCTGAAGATCTGTAAATACTTCCGGAATCAGTTTCGATGATGGCCAGTAGGCATTCTCACGGCTTGTATACCCCGTTTTGGTTGGAATGATTTTTTCTGTCTGAAACAGATTCTGAATTTTCTGGAATACAGGATGAAAAGAAATCTGTGTAGAGGAAGCGCGGTCTGTGAACAGTGATTCATCACAGGGGATGATGTTCAGAATATTGTCATCAATGATTCGCTGATTCTGCCGCAGACCAATGTCCCGCAGAAGCAGCAGCGTACTGGCAGACAGTTTACCCAGCTCTTCAATCATCTGCTCATTATGGGAATTGCTGCTTTGTATTCCCTCTCTGCTGTCTGTGAGAAGAAATGGTGCATGAAGCAGAAAGTTCAGCCTCGTAAATTCGTTGGTCGGAAAGAAACAGTACACGGGAATCCGTTTCCTGACCAGTCGGCCGTTTTCTTCACAGAAAAAGCAGGAAGCGATAGTGTGTTCTCCTATGTTTCGCATCCCGATGTATGCATATTCGGTTGCTGCATTATCGCCTCTTGTTCTGTTCAGCTCGGCTCTGTATATGGACGTGTTTTTGATCTGGCCAATCAATGTCTTCGTGGTTCTGTAGAGGCCACTATTGTCTGGAACCTTGTAGCTGACAGACTGAAGGTTCTTCAGGAAAAGAGTCGGATAGGTCAGGTTCTCCAGTTTGTGTCTGATTTGACGGTAAGCTTCCTTTGCAGGCATTCTTCTGTTGTCAAATGGCAGTAAAAAGACAGTTTCCCCGGGCAGGCGGTCAGGATAGTCCTCGTCCAGTTCGCAGGGAACGATATAGTCTCTGAGTTCAAAACGGAAATACTTGTCGTAGATTTCCGGTGAATTTGAATACTGGAATACCGCTTTGAATCCGACACCGAATTTGCCAATGGTATTCGCTTCGCTTTTGTTGGAGAAGGAAACGCCGGTGATGGCATTGATGTCTCCGTGCTTCAGATTCTTGTACTGCTCATCCTCTACTGGCGTCACTGTAAAATGTCTGGTGCCGTTGTGCTTGAACACTACTGCATCTTCCTTTAGTTCGAAGTCTGCATAGGTGGCTCCTGCATCGTCTGCATTCTGTATCAGTTCATAGACAAAATGAGCCTGATCTCTGTACTTGTCCGTCACACTGTTCCAGATGGATCTCACCGCCGGATTCTTCAGATTGTCTGCAAGCTGTTTTCGCGCATTGTGCAGCTCCGCAAACAATTCTCTTTGTGTCTTTTTCATAATCATTTCCCTTTGTTAATGATTAAATTGTACACTATATATCCGAGAACATATGTAAATTATCGGCATGATTGTAAGCGGTATCCTTCCGCTATCTGCATGGAGCATAGTACCGACGAGTCCTGATTCTGTTTACGCGCAAAGCCCCGTTCAGCTGAGCGGGGCTTTGCGCGTTACCGGCTTTCCTTGCGCCGGTTGAAAAGGAGAAGAACGATGAACACAAGTGACAGCAGGAGCAGTCCTGTATACTGCATCCAGCCTGTTTCTGCAAAGGTGGGAGTCTTTGACGGTTTCTGTGGTTTCTCATCCCTGGGAGGAGTGACCGGCAGTTTCTTCGGGTCCGACTTCGGTGTCGCCACCACATCATATTCATAGACTGGAACATCGCTGTCGCCAGTATAGATGGCTCTTGGCAGCGAGATCAGGAAAGGAGGCATGGCTTCATATCCCGGTGCTGCCTCCGGCTGAGTCACCAGCCACAGACCCAGGGAAATGTCATGGTCTGCCGTGGAGAAATCCGCAATGCCGGTATCGGGAACCTGTTCGGTTTCTCCCTGGTAATTCCGGTTCTGCACGTACTCCATCAGTTCACGGGAGAGTTCGTGATTGACATCCAGATCATGGTTTTTGAGCTGTTCGTTCAGACGCTCATTGGTCACGATTTCAGCAAATTCAGGAAGAGCTTCAAACTCATAGCCGGAAGCCGTCTGCACGATGTTTGCTACCTTATATATAGTGATCGTACCGCCAGGGACAGGATCTCCCTGTGGTGTGTGGACCTCAAACCTCAGAGAAGCAGAATGATCCAAATCAATATAGTCCAGCTGTTCTGCCTGGACAGGCAGTCCCACAAACAGCAGCATGGCTGTCAGGCAGGCCGCCAGTTTACGAATCAGTTTCATCAGGTTCTCCTTTCGTTTTCGGTTTCCTGGTTTTGATCAGCAGCAGAATGAAGAGAATGATCAGGATGGGAATGGCTATGCACAGAGCCACCAGCTTCGTGTCGATCTGGCCGGCATCGGAGGCTGCTTCCCATTCCACGAGATTTTCCACCCGGTGTCCGGTGATCAGGATCCGGTGTGTGTTGATTCCATAGGGTGTGCAGGTCACAAGGGTCAGCAGATCTTTGTCTGGATCGATGGCCAGACCCTCGATTTCCTTCGGCTCCACAATGCGGATGGTATCCACCTGATATGTCAACGTCTCATTCAGAACTCTCAGAATGACATAATCGTCTTCCACCACCCGGTCCAGGTCAGTGAACAGTTTGGCAGAGGGCAGTCCCCGGTGTCCGGTGATGACGGTATGAGTTCCAGTACCCCCAATCGGCAAAGAGGAGCCTTCCAGATGCCCTGCCCCGGCTGCCAGGACTTCCTCGGAAGTTCCATGGTAGATGGGAAGGGATATGTCCACAGAAGGAACGGAGATGGATCCCATGACAGAAGAATCAGCCACGGAGAGCTGTTTTTCATATTCTGCATGTTCCTCATCCGTGGGATTGAAGCGACCAGGCTTGGAAGCCAGAGCCGTGTTGTAGGACCTGGCCAGTTCCATCAGTTCGTCATATTGTGATGTATCCAGATTCTGAACAGCTTCGGTATAGTTGGCCACGGCATGAGAAGCCATGTTGTTGTTCCACCAGTTTGCCACTGTCGGATAGGCCAGCAGTCCCAGACCGATCACGAAGACGATGACAATGACAATCGTAGATAAATGCTGTTTTATAAACTTCAAGTCATCATCCCTTTCAGTGAAGTCTGGAAAACCAGGAAGGCATTCCTGGCTTTCCAGACTGAAGGAGAAGTCTCCTTCAGTCCGAAAGATGATTAGGAAAGAATCACAGATTAGTCTTTGCGGGTACGTTTGTTGGTTACATATACAACAGCTGCACCGGCAACCATCAGAGCACCTGCACCGTAGATCAGGGTTGTACCCATTCCACCGGTTTCGGGGAGGGAACCATTTTTGGTGTTAATTACCGTTGCACCTGTAGAATTCGTACCGGTAACTGTAACCTGTCCTACGAGATTCTCATTTTCTGCATGAGTTGCTGTAATAACAATATCAACAGGCTCGGCTGTATCATATCCAGCGGGAGTTACTACTTCGTACAGCTTATACGTCCCTGCATCCAGACCAACCATATCGAATGTTGCAGCAGTCTCAGCCGCATTCAACTTTGATGTGATAACGGTTCCATTATTAATAACACCATTGTCGTCTTTCGTCGCTTCAATCCAGCCTGTAAAAACATTCTTATCTTGTGTCGTGTCAAACGTTGCTACGTATAATTTTTCATCTACGGTTTTGGTCAATTTGAAACCAGCACCTGCTAAGGGAGCATTCTTATCATCTACTTTGGCGTTTACCAGTTTAAATGAGGCAACATATACATCATCAGGCTGACTTGTACCTTCTCCACTGAAGTTCGGGTTGTTCGAGTATGTAAGAGTCACAGTGTTCTTGTTCTGGATCTCAGTAGCTACTTCTGAATTAATCACCTGAGCCCCTTCGTTAAGGCTTGCGTTGTAGGTAACTTCAACTGTAAATTGGCCACTGATTTCATTTGTTTCCAATAACGGTTTGATATTGTCGCAACTTATAGTCAGTTTATTCGAATTATTTGCGTCAATTTTCCAAGTGAACGAATCAGTTACATCATAACGATTAGAGCCACTAACAATTTCAACTTTTCCAGTGGTTACATCGGCGATCTTATTCTCTGATCCGATATTCATTCCATAAGTCACACCAGCTGTCTTTTCATCATTGAATTTCAAAGAATAGCTGTCGTACTTATCAATGTTTTCTGTGCTTAATCCATTGGCAATCAGTTTGAACTGGAAAGTCTCTCCAATTTCGTGGTCTGCTGTTTCTCCCCAACCATCTGTAGCTCCGGTCTCCGCATCGTCAACTTCATCTTTTACCTGTTTGTTGACAGTCGGCTTAGTGGTTTTAGGTACAATTTCCATCTTATTAGTTGTACCTGTTAGCTGCAGAAGAGAAAGTCCGACTACATCCTGTTGTTGTGTTGAAGTATCTACTATCAGATAATAACCTTCTTCCATCTTGGTCGTGTTACTGTTGATAGATGTAAAACTTTCACTTAAATATGTATATCCCTCATTTGTTTTGGTTCCAATGAGTCTTGCCAACTCAGCTGCTGCTGCTTCTTTTCCTGTCTCCAAACCTGCCAGTTTCTTAGCAACATCACTTGCAGTTTTAACATCTTCGCCTTTAAAAACCTCAGGTAACTTGCTGTCTCCCTTTATTGCTTCAAGTAATGTATCTCCATTTTTTATTCCTGTTCCCCATTCAATATCCCCAAGTGAACCGTCTGATGCCTGGTTTCCAGAGAAAACCTGGTATGCAGCGAACGTATGTATAGAATTCTCGTCAAATCCACTAATGTCTACTGTTACATCTACTTCTTTTGCTGCAATCGGCATTGCATTGATCAGAGATGCTACAGGAGTCATTGCCATGGAAAGAGCCATTGCACCGGCAGCGATAAGTTTGTTAGTTTTCATAATGTTTTCCTTTCTAACGTTTCTGTTTTGTTATAAATGTTGAGGTTTGGAGGGATGCCAGGAGGCTAGTGAGTTTCACCTCCCTTTCGTTTCCCTCTTCGTTTGTATCTGTACAGTCCTGTACCGGTCATGAGGAGGATTGTACCGGCGGCTGTATAGATCTTTGTTCCAGCGTTTCCCGTTTCGGGGAGTTCGTAAGTAGATAGTTTATTCGTGATAGTTGTTGAATAGGTTAAAGTTGTGACGTCGAAATGATCGGATGTAGCATTAAATTCAATGCTCCACCTTCTGTTTTCCTGTTGTGGCGGAAGTTCATACCCTTCAGGGGCAACTATTTCTTCCAATGTGAAGTTTGTTCCGTGAAGTCCACTGATCCTGATAATCCCATCCTCACTTGATACTAAGTCCACATCACCTGCATCTGAAGGTCTGTAAACTCCGTTCTCATCGAGTGTGAACTTCAAGACAGAATTGCCAGAGTCGAACAAATGGAATTTAGCCTGACCAAGTCCTTTTGTTTGATCTGATTCATCAACTTTCAGAATCTCAAGGCCATAATCCACGTTCTCCTTTTTCTTGTTTACGATATTAAACGTTTCAACTGCTTCCTGATTCGGTTTGAGCTGAGTTCCGGACTGAACCTGAGCAGAACCTTGCTTGTACAGCTTAACTTTTTCAGCATCATTGCCTTGCTTTTGACTTGTTCCGAAACTTCCATCTTTGTAGGTAACAAAATACTGTGTATCGTTGTTCATTCGAATCTTCAGATAGCCGTTACTGATGAAGAAACCTTTTGTATCGCTGGTTGTTCCATAGTCGGTATTGGTTCCCATGATCAGCCCATTTCCCTGGTTATGACAATAGAGCCATCCACCACCAGAAGTGAGTCCATTGATTTTTCCACCTTGATTAAATTCCGATGCCCTGAACCGCATATATTGTGATTCATCGATTTGATAAGTCTTCTGCTCACCAAGTACAGTTAGGCTCGTTAAATCTCTTGTATCATTGCTTGTAATCCAGTACCCAGAACTATAATTAAGTTTTATAGATTTGTTGTTCTTCTCAGCGACAAGAATATAATCTGTATAATTCTCGATAGAATTTGCCTGTATCCAAGCATTTTGAGGAATGTAGACAGGAACTTCTATTGTGCCTGAACCTTCAGTTATATCTAATGTGGATGAGATTTCGGGTGAGTACAATTGATTATTGGACTGTTCCTCAATGAAGTATTTCCAGGTTATGCCATTTTCGCTGATCGGTATTGATGACCAGGTATAATTCCACTTCTCTGTGAATTCACCTGCAACTCCGCCAGGTAATTCAATCCCTTTATACTCGCTACTGTTCAAAGTAACAGCTTTATAAATTTGTGCAGATTCTGGACTTTGACCTTCAGGGTACCGTTTTAAATAAACTGTTGCATGATCCTTCAAGTGTTTATCCGATCCATCTTCCCAGGTTTTGACTACCTTTATATCTTTCCTGGTTATGGCTTTGTTACTGAATGTGGAATTTCCATCTATATTGGACAAATCAATGTTTTTCACCAGTGAACCAGCGAAATCAGTTATCAAAACAGATTCATTCTCACCAAGCTTTTTCACTTCTACCCTGTCAACCGAGTATTCCTTGACTGTTACAGTTTCTGTAGTGAATGTCTCAGTTTCAGGATTCCACTTAGGCATTGTCATTGTTGTAGTTGAAGTGCAGCTTCCATTAAACTTCAGTTCATAAACTGTCTGATCTCCGATAATCTCTTCACTTAAAGACGTTGTGTCCTCCATCAGATAATAAGTTTTTGTGAAACTGTCTTCAGTACCATCAGGCTGTATTACCAGACGATTCGAGAAACTGATTCTGCCATCTTCTGCAACATAGCCGGTGGCAACCACACCCTTTCCAGGCTGTGTCTCGGTTTGAATCGTAAACTTAAAGTCCTTTCCGTCCGGATTAATATGGTTTCCAGATAAGTCGGTTAAAGGTTTATTTGCAATAACCCCGACATCATCTCCGAGAACTTTTACTCCAAATTCGCCATTCACTAGCCAGCCATTGATCAGGACTCCCCCACCGTGTGTAGTGGAAGTATTACCTGTAATCTTCAGCTGGTGGGCTGTACCGCTTCCAGTTCCATTGACATCTGTAAGCACTAACCAGTCACTGGTTCTTACTGTACCTCCACCAGGAACAGTGATTTGATCGCCATCAGCAATCCCCTTCATCGTTACGTTACCGGAAGTTGAGACCTGCGTTGTTTCCGCCCCAAATACATCTGCACCCTTCCAGTAATCTCCTTCTCTGTAAGTGGTGTCATAGGGATATGGATCATTGTTCGAAATATGACCACCCGGATTCACTCTCTGGTCTTTCTGCTTATCAGAACCAGCAGTAAACCGAGATCCATTCGCAGTATTGCCATATATATTCAGACTGCTGTCAATCAGGATTTTTCCTGTAGAGCACCCGGTTAATCCGCCACCCAATCCATCTGAGGTATTGCCATAAATGTCCGCACCATTGGGCATCATAAGGAAAGTACCCTGCGATGAGAAGATTCCACCTCCCCCCCAGTCCCGGTGATTAGCATTTGTACTGGTTGTACGGTTATTCAAAATTTGGCCTGCATACAGAACTGCTCTGGCTGAAGAGTTGAACAAGAGTGCAATGCCTCCGCCTTCTCTGACTGTAGCGCTGTTATTCTGAATAATCCCCCCGTACATAATCAGTTTGGAACACTGATCAGCAGAAATACTGGCGATATAGCTGTCAGATGCTGCATCATGACCTTCGCCAAATTCGCCATCCTGGCCAATGCTGATCCCGCCTCCAATTTCCGCGGTATTATTGGCAATAAGACAGCCATCATTCAAAATAACTGATGAACCGATTTTTGATTGGTTGAATGTAGAGTCGGCATAAATTCCGCCTCCTTTATCCGCATTATTGTCGCTGATGACTGTACCGTCATTCACCAAAAGGGTTGCTCCATTGTGGAGGGCTATTCCACCTTTGCTGTGACATACGTATGTCTTATCCAAATAGATTCTCGTTTTTCCTTCATCAGAATAGATGCCTCTGTTGTTATTGCTGATTACGGCTACACCTTTTTCTATCTGTAACTGACTGTTGTCGTGGTATATCCGAATGGCATTGTTGTTAGTGGAATGTATCAAACCTACATTAGTGACTGTAGTTATGTTACCGTTAGAGCCATATTTAACAAATGAGTGCCCTTGAGCATCCAGTCCAAAATCTTTGTCATACGCACTAGGCGAAACACTGACGTTTGCACTGTTTGTTATTACGCATTGTCCACCAGTATAAATATTTATGACTATATTGGAACTTTGAATTTGATAGCCTGCAGTATCAATGACGACTGGATCAGATGTACTTGAATTATCGCTGTTAATATTGATAGTTTGGTTATCATTTGAAATGCTATTGGACAAGCGTATTTTTCTTTTCCCTTGACCAATCGCCTGGTTGATCGAGTACATTGAACCGCAGTATTCCCAGTCACCTGTGAACACTACTGAATACTTAGAGAAATCTTTGGATTTAAACTCCATAATAGAGTTTGTCTGTTTGAGTATTTCAATTGTCTGTTGTTTCTGATTCTCACCAGTATTGTCGGTTGGTTGCACCTGTTTAGAATCATCGCTAGGTATATAATCAGCAAATCCATCATCGTTCAAATGAACGAGGCCTTCCGGCTTTTCATCAGCTGAAATCTCTTCCCCAAACTCAATCTCCACATGAACCGGCTGTATCGGTTCAACCTTCACCAGCTCCATGGACTCATTCCGTACATAGAACGTCAGATCATAGTTCCGGAACGTATAACTCTTGTCCTGGTCCAGCTGCTCCTGGACCTTTTTCTGTTCTTCCTCCGTCAGTTCGACTTTCTTTGCCTGGAAGACCACATCCTCGGTTTCGAAGGTGCCGGCGTTCCAGCTGACTTTGATCTTGGCGCCATCCTCGGCTTCCACTTCCTGGGTGAAGTCATAGGTTACCACCGGTTCCTCTTCGGATTTCTCTGCCGGCTGCTCGTCCTTGTCTTCCGGCTTTGCTTCCTCTTCCGGTTTCGGTTCTTCCGGCTGGTCCGGTCCTGTCGGGATTTCCTCCGGCTTCTGGTCCGCTGCCACCGGTTTCCAGATGGAGTGTACGGATTCATCGGCCGCATTGAACGACTGTTCCTTCACTTCGTTGTCCCAGTCGCCTATCAGTGCCTTGATGGTCGAGTCCATTTTCTCTTCCACAATGCCAGTCCTGAGATGGTCGGAACTGTCATAGACAAAGAGAACATCTCCCGGTTCTGCCTCTTCGGCATTCTTCAGAGCCTCTGCCTGGTGCAGCTGCTCCAGCCAGTCCGAAGCGGATTTCTTTGCATCGGCTGTATCCACACCTGCATGGTGCAGGACGAAGCGGACATAGGCACTGGTCCAGTCTTCATAGGGATCCTGATCCCACTGACCATACCGTGTAATGCCTTTTTTCTCCGTTTCGTTTTCCACCTGGTAGTTTTTATCCGATTCCTTATACCCCTTCTGGCTCTGGGCGATCATGACGATCTGTTCCCGGACAGTTTTGTCCTTCAGTTCATCCTCGGTGGGAACGGTTTTCTTCCAGTCCTCTTCGGTTTCCAGGTCCGCCTCGGGGTTGGAGAAGCACTGCAGGGTATGCGTATGTTCCTCACGGGTGCAGTCCAGAAGTTCCCATGTGCATTCCTCAGAATGGGTATGCTCTTCCTGCTGGCAGATGAGATTGCCATCGGCATCATAGCAATCCTCAGCATGCCGGTGCTCTTCCTTCGGGCAGGATTCAATGTCCCTGTAACACTCTTCGGTGTGCTGGTGTTCTTCACTGCCGCAGTATGCCTGGGCTTCCTGGGTAATGGCCGGCAGGATGAGGGCATAGGTGGTGCAGAACACAACGATGCAGGACAGTACGCGGACGATCCGTTTCCAGGCCCTGCCGGACAACAGTTTTCCCTTTCTCATACATTCACCTTCCTATTCCACGCTTCCCAGCTGACTGAGAGGCCATATGGTGTAGACAAGTTTTCCCACGACCTGTTCGGCGGCGACGGGACCCACGGCTTTGTTCCGGGAATCCACGGAGACACTGCGGTGGTCCCCCATGACAAACCAGCGGCCGTCCGGGACCTGATAGGGCAGGTCTATGTTGGTGTCGCCATAGGCGAGTTCATCTACATAGGGTTCGTCCAGCACAGTGCCGTTGACCGTGACGGTGCCGTCCTTTGAGACATCCACCCAGTCGCCGGGACCGGCAATGACGCGCTTGACGAGGATTTTGTTGTTGTAGTAGAAGGCAACAACGTCACCGGTTTTGAAGTCGCCGGACTTCACGGCGGCTACAAGTTCTCCTTCCTGCAGGGTAGGTTCCATGGATCCGCCGTAAACTTCCAAAACGGGCATCCAGAGAGTCGCCACCAGGACTGCGAAGGCTGCGACGGTGACCAGGATATAAATCGTGGACTTCAGGGTTTTGCGGTAGGTTCTGCCGTGTCTTACCCGGTCCAGTTCCTGTCTGACTTCACTGCTTGTCGGGCGGTCCATCTGGTGTATCCTTGGTCTCACTGACAGGTGCTGTATCCTGTATCGGACTCTGGTCTGTCGGCGGTTCGTTTGATACCAGGTTGGCCTGGCAGATCTTCAGGGCTTCGTCTGCGGCTTCGAAGATGCCTGAAAGTTTCAGGGCTGCTTCTGCGAGAGACCCTGTGTTCTGGCACACAAGCCGCCGGGATTCGATTTCCTGCTTGAGTTCTTCGTTTTCGTGGCGGAGCCGTTCGTTTTCTTCGGTGGCTTCGAGTAGCATTTCCAGGAGTTCCTGTCGGGAGCTCTTTCTGAGTCGTTTGCTGTCCATATCCACCGCCCTTTCTCTGTAAGCACTTTCTTGTTGGAATCTATTGTGGAAACGTTTACACCTTTCAGGAAAATAAAAGGCAGTAAATCAGTTTAACGAATGATTCCGACATCAACTTTCTTTATGCAATTACAAATTACCACATTTGTTTCCAACCAGAAACCCCTTTCAGTAAAAAATTCCAACTTGTTGAGCCAATGACTTGCATGTTATTGTCTAGTCATATACACGGTTTAGATATTAGAATGTTTTTCCACATTTCATGTCATACTTTTCACTTTACCGCGGGAAATACTCAGGTAAAATTGACAATTATATGCTTTTGTAAACTTTCCCAACAGGTATCAGGACACGACAAATTCATGCAGAAACAACCAGAAACGGCATTTTTGTAAATTAATGTCCAGATTGTTTCCAGCAGATTCAGCGGATTTTTCGGATTTATCGTTCCATTGTTTTACAACAAAACAGACAAGATCCGGATGACAGTCCACTCTGCCTGCCGGATCTCTCCCCTCCTTACCGGGACAGGACCCGCATTGTTTCACGCGAACTGCACGATGTTTTTTATCTTTTTTCTTGCAGCTACATGTGTGTGGTGGTATTATTAACAGGCAGTCACGACATGGATCCTTAGCTCAGCTGGCAGAGCAACTGACTCTTAATCAGTGGGTCTA
>OFFL01001567.1_pt1 | contig 15734 bp, 17 predicted proteins | sample 1521391 | NCBI WGS metagenome assembly OFFL01 (sample SAMEA3504082, study PRJEB24116) | mouse gut metagenome | biome: mouse gut; feature: mouse-associated habitat; material: faeces | place: Denmark | collected 2011
TTCTTAAACCCGATGGGCGAGGGCATATCTGCCGGGATGGAGAGCGGGTACTGCGTTGCTGGTGCAGCCATGGAACATTTCGATAACCCGGAAACAGTCCGGGAGGCATACAGGCAAAGTACGGAAAATCTGAAATCCTATATGCAGCGCCAGTGGAGCCTTGTGGGGGGAATGGCTGGCACGTTCAGAGAGATGGAATGAACGGGTAACAATGAAAAGGCTGGAACTGTCTGGTTGATACTAAAAGCAGTGGAGAAGCCGATTGCTGGCAGAGTAAAACAAGGGAGAGAGCGGAGATGAAATTATTTATCATTGAGGACGAAGTTCCTATTCGGAAAGAGTTAACACATTTTTTTGAAAAATATGGTTTTCAATGTGAGAGCAGTGACGATTTTCATGATATAGCACAGCTTGCGCTTGCTTCCGGGGCAGACCTGATTCTGCTGGACATCAACCTGCCTTACCAGGACGGATTCCAGGTGTGCCGGGAAATCCGGCAAAGCTCCCATGTCCCTATCATTGTGCTTACCAGCAGGAACACAGACTTTGACGAATTGATGAGCCTGAATATCGGTGCGGATGATTTTGTATCCAAGCCATACAATGCACAGGTGCTGCTGGCACGGATACAGAAACTTCTTTCAAGGGCTGGCGGAGCACAGGACAGCGTGGTGCTTATCCATAAGGGGCTGACTTTGCATTTATTAAAGGCAGAGATCAGCCATAATGGTCAGAATAAGAAACTTACAAAGAATGAAATGGGAATTTTGCGCCTGCTGATGGTAAATAAGGGGAATATCATTCCACGGGATGCCATTATTGATGACCTATGGCAGAGCGAAGAATTCATTGATGAAAATACGCTCAATGTAAATATTGTCCGCCTGCGGAAGACACTGGCAGAAATAGGACTTCCTGATTATCTGGAAACAAAGCGTGGATTGGGGTATCTTGTATGAAAGTGAAGGATTACGCGGCAGACCATATTTTTTCTTTCCTTTGCCTGTCAGTGTCAGGGCTGCTCGTCTCCTCGCTGCTCTGGCTGATCGAAACGCCGATGGTTTTTATCCTCTTTGTGGAAAGCATTCTGTTTACGGCTTTTGTATGCGCTTTTCTATATGATTACTGGCGCAGGAAGAAATATTATAACCAGTTATGGGAAATTCTGGACAGGCTGGAGGAAAAAACGCTGATCGGGGAAATCCTTGTCCGCCCCGATTTTTTAGACGGGCAGATATTGGATGAGATACTCAGACGCTGTAACAAGTACCAAAATGACCGGCTGGCGGATGCGGAACAGAACAGGCAGGAATACCGAGAATACCTTGATTCATGGGTACATGAGATCAAGACGCCGATTGCTGCCGCCCGCCTGATCATTGAGAACCATAAAAATCCCACCACCCTGCGGATTGATGATGAACTGCGCAGGATAGACGGCTTTGTGGAACAGGTACTATATTATGCCCGCTCTGCGGCAGTGGAAAAAGATTTCAAGGTGGAAAAGACGACCTTGCAGGCTCTTGTAAATTCTGCCCTGAAGACTTATTCAAAGCCGCTGATCCAGGCGGGAGGCAGGCCTGTTTTCAGCGGACTGGACATTCCTGTCTGTGCAGATATGAAAAGCTGTTCTTTTATCATCGGCCAGATTATTTCCAATTCGATTAAGTACCGTGCTGAGGACCTGCAGGTCTCGTTTTCGGCAGATGTGGAGCAGAATGCTGTCCGGCTGCTTATTTCGGACAATGGGATTGGCATATCCCCTGCGGATCTGTCCCGTGTTTTTGATAAAGGCTTCACTGGGGATAATGGACGCCGCTACTCCAAATCTACAGGAATCGGCCTGTACCTTTGTAAAAAGCTCTGCGGTAAAATGAACATTGGCATTACCATCCAAAGTGAATTGGGGCAGGGGACGGCAGTCACTTTGTCTTTCCCACGGGAAAGCTACTTGCAGGAGGCGGGATTATGACCCGCCTTTTTGCGCGCATAAGCAGAGTCAGGAGCCTTTCGGTTCGGGAACCATGCTTGCATGTGTTCCTGAACCGGAAGGCTTCTGACGAGCAACGCGAACGAGGGATGCGAAGCATCACGAGTTTGCTTATGTTTCCTTACATTTTGGTAATGAAAATGTAATCTAAAATAATGGCAGGCTTCCAATCGGTATGGTAGATTAGGGTTGCAATAGGGATTACCCTTTTGGAAAGGAGACCAACAAACGATGAACGATGCAATCTTACAGGTGGATGATATCCAAAAGTATTACGGCAACAAGGGTAGCCTGACAAAAGCCGTAGACCATATTTCCTTTCAGGTCTGCAAAGGTGAGTTTTTGGGCATTATGGGGGCTTCCGGCTCCGGAAAGACGACGCTTCTCAACTGTATCTCCACGATCGATACGGTGACAAGCGGGCATATTTTTGTAGACGGGAAAGACATCACCGCCTTACACGGCTCACAGCTTGCGGATTTCCGCGGGAAGAAGCTGGGCTTTATTTTTCAGGATTTTAACCTTCTGGACACGCTGAACGCTTATGAAAATATCTCCCTCTCGTTATCTATCGCAGGGGTAAAGCCGGCAAAGATCAGAAGAAAAGTGAGCCGGATTGCAGAAGCACTTGGAATCTGCGAGGTGCTGGATAAATACCCTTACCAGATGTCGGGCGGACAGCAGCAGCGAGTGGCGGCGGCAAGGGCAATGGTGACAGACCCCGCAATGATTCTGGCCGATGAACCAACCGGTGCCTTGGATTCCAATTCCTCCCGGATGCTGCTTGGCATGCTGACGGAGCTGAATGAAGGCCTTGACGCAACGATCCTCATGGTGACACATGACGCCTTTTCTGCAAGCTACTGCCGCCGCATCCTGTTTATAAAGGATGGGAAAATCTTTCAGGAGCTGAACCGCGGCGCTGACAGCCGGAAAGAGTTTTTTGCAAAGATTCTGGAGGTAGTTTCCGTTTTGGGAGGTGAGCAGAATGACCTCTTGTAAACTGATCATGAAAAATGTGGGGAAAAATATCCGGGATTACCTGGTCTACTTTTTGACCCTTATGATCTCGGCGAGCGTTTTTTACGCATTTAATTCTATTTCAGACCAGCCGGCTTTTTCAGAAATGGGCATGACAAAAACGCTTCTTTATGACCAGCTCGGCATCCTGCTTTCTACCCTGACGGTGCTGATTGTCGTTGTCCTTGCGTTTCTGATCATTTATGCGAATCAGTTTTTATTAAAGCGGAGGAAAAAAGAACTGGGTATCTATATGGTGCTTGGCATGAAAAAGGGACGTATTTCCCGGATATTCGCAGGGGAAACGCTGTGTGTCGGGATGCTTGCACTGGTGACAGGCTTATGTCTTGGCTTTGCCTTGTCGCAGGGAATCTCCTTAGTCGCCTTAAAGCTGTTTGCCATTGAGATTTCAAAGTTTCAGCTTGTCTTTTCCGTGGGGGCTTTCAGGAAGACTGCGTTCTGTTTTGCGGTCATTTTTCTGCTTGTCATGGTCTTTAATGTGCGGTCTGTTTCCAGTGTGCAGCTGATTGACCTTTTGACAGCCGGCAGAAAAAATGAAACGTCACAGGGCCGGAGCCGCTTTTTGCCCGTGCTGCTGCTCTTTGTTTCTTTGGTGTGTATTCTGTCTGCCGGGACGATGTTCTACAAAAATGGTATATTGCCCTCACGGGAGAACCACTCTTTTCAGACGGCGGGAATCCTGCTTGTAACAGGAACATTCCTCTTTTTTTATTCCCTGTCTACCGTGCTTGTCCGGATACTCCGGGCAAACAGCAATGTTTATCTTAGGGGGCTGAACACATTCCTTGTCCGTCAGGTTGGCAGTAAGATGCGCACGAATTATTTTATTATGACGATTGTCTGCGGACTGCTCACAGTAACAATCTGTGCGGTATCAGTTGGCGTAAGTACCGCACTTGCCATGAATGGGCTTTCAAAATCTGCCACACCCTACGACCTGAATGTGCTGTCAGATGTGAGCATGGACGGGGATGGCAGCATATCGGAATATCTTATATCCAGAGATGCCGATCTATCGGGCTTTGCGGAAAATATGGAGCAGATCAGTATTTATGAGGCAGATTTTACTTACGGCAGCCTGTTTGCAGGCCAGAATGTTAAGCTGTGGCCCATTGACGAAGGAATCTTAGAAAGTGGTGTATCTGTGCTGGGTGTCTCGGATTTTAACCGTGCCCTGGTAATGCAGGGGAAAGAGCCTGTCATACTGGCTGAAAATGAGTATCTGCTGAACTGCAATTACAAGGGAACTTTTCAGTATGTGGAAAAAGCACTGGAAAACCATGCAGATTTCGTGCTGGCTGGAATTCCTCTGCAAAGGGCGTCTGATACGGTTTTAGAGGAGACCTATTTTATGACTTCTGTCGGGAACAATGACCGGGGGACACTGGTTGTTCCGGATGCGGTTGCCCGCAGCCTTACGAAAGATGTCAATGTACTTCTGGTGAGGTACCGGCCAGATGCTGATTCGGATGCTGTTTTGCAGAAAATGATCCCGATTGGGCTGGATGATACCTGCGGTTACCGTTATGCGGAAAAGAACATGATGTACGATATGTTCTATGGATTAAATGCACTGGTTTCATTCCTCTGTTGCTATATCGGCCTGATATTTTTGCTGATCTGCGCCGCACTGCTGGCTTTGAAACAGCTTACAGAGACAACGGATAATATTTACCGCTATGGACTGCTTAGGAAGCTGGGGGCTGGAAAGAAACAGGTTAACCGTACCCTGTTATTCCAGACAGCTATTTTTTTTGCAGCCCCGCTTGCTGTCGCCGGTATTCATTCTACTGTCCTGATGGGGAAAGCAATGGAGATTGTAGAGGAATTTATGAATATCCATATTTCAACCAATATGGTTTTCACAGTTGTGATATTCCTTATGGTGTATGGAAGCTATTTTATTGCCACCTATCTGTCCTGCAGGCGGATGGTGGCAGAACACTGTGCATCCCGATGGACATATGCAAGTTCCGCCAAGGGGCGCTGAGAAAGCCGGTAAATGCACATCAGATAAGCAGGATAGACTTTTCGCCGGAAGTGATAAAGTAAGTGCTTTTGTTACAGATTTACTCAACGAATATTATGTTCTGACGAAAAAAATGCGCCATCGATAACACAGTTGACAGCAACAGTGTTAAAAGAAGTGGAAGAGTATTTGAAAGATAAGGATGTTAATGGCCCCTTTGACCTGAATTCCGCATCGAAAACATATAAGAATATCGATATGGTTTGCGGTAAAAAACCCAGTGCTGTAAGGGCATCTATCGGAAGGAGCTTTGGAAACAAAAATTGGAAAAGCACCCTTTACAAATGTTAGAAAATGTATTGTGAACGGGGTTCAAAAGACGTCGGTCAACCATGCGCTAATGTATGAGAAATTTTAAAGGAGGAGCGACAATCAATGCGAGAAGAACTCGAATTAAGATTACAGGAAGAGTTTCCCTTTATGAAACAAGATCGGAAAGAAAGCGAGCGGTCTGCCTAATCTCAGAAACAGCTTGGAAAGCGGGAAATCAGAGATAATATATACAAACGGCGGACCACGTTTGTGCCGCACATACTCCCTCAGCTCTTTCATCTATATGGGGCACAGAAAGTTTCATGGTGAATGGAAATAGGAAATTGGCACATGCTATTCAAAAAATCAGTTCTGGCGTTTCGGGGCATTATCATGCGGGGACGGGAAGGAACGGAGGCAGGAGAATGGGATCTGTCTGGATGAATGGAAGTGAGATTAGAAAACGGAAGGAAAAGTGGCATGGGGAGGAGTGAAGGGATGATTTTGGGAAAAAGGGGATGGTTCTATGGGTGGTATTTCAAATGTCAGTCCGATACGCAGACACTTGCGGTGATACCGGCGGTCCATCAGACAGGGAGGAAAAAGACCTGTTCCGTGCAGATTATCACGAAAGAGCAGTCGTGGACGGTTTCTTTTCCCGGGGAAGCATTCCGGCAAAGAGGCGGGATTACCGCTATTGGCAAGAACCGGTTCGGGAAGAGAGGAATACGTCTGACGGTATGCGAACCAGGACTGAAAGCAGAGGGAAAGCTTGCGTTCGGCAATCTTTTTCCTTTAAGATACAATATCATGGGACCGTTTGTGCTTGTCCCGTTTTTGGAATGTCGTCACAGTATACGGAGCATGAAACACAGGGTATGGGGAAACGTGTCTGTCAATGGGAAGACTTTTTCTTTTAATGGTGCGGAAGGCTATTGGGAGGGAGACAGGGGGCGGTCGTTTCCAAGGGAATACGTCTGGACACAGTGCAGTTTCCCCGAGGGCGCGCTCATGCTGTCTGTGGCTGATATTCCGATAGTCGGTTTTCATTTTCGGGGATCGATTGGAGTTGTGGTCTTGGATGGCAGGGAATACAGGTTTGCCACCTATCTGGGCGCAAAGACATCTGAAATCGGGAATGGGAGGGTGAAAGTATTGCAGGGCCGCATGGAACTGGAGGCAGAACTTCTGGAGAAAACCGGGAAACCGTTAAGGGCACCGGCGCAGGGAGAAATGGCGAGGACGATCCATGAAAGTGCAGCCTGCAGGGCAAGATATCGTTTTCGGAAAAATGGCAGGACGCTTCTGGCCTTTGAGACAGACAGGGCGTCTTTTGAGTATGAATATAGGATATAGAGATTCTCGGGCTGCGATCCACCGATAGCATGACCGCTGTGTCCAATACACGAAAGAGGCAGCGCAGGTCTATCTGCGGTTAGCTTTTGTGCGCCCCGATGTCGGACGAATGGCGAAAAACTTTAGACCTGTTTTTGAATTTTCTGTACTGCGTTTCTGCCTTTCGTTCCCGAAAAGTGGTCGTTTCGTTCCCTATGCCTGAAAAACGGGAAATTCCTGCCGATATAAAAAGATAGATAGCTATCTTTAAGTGAATGCCTATATGGATTGAGGTGATAGATTTTGGATATTGCAGTTGTGGATGGCGGGAAAGCGATCAGGGAGCATATATGCGTAGTGGAGGAACGGTAGCCGGAAAGCCGCATAGAAGCCTATGCCAATGGCAAGGAACTGCTCGCATCGGGGAAGCGGTTTGACATCATTAACTGGTGCGCAGGGCGCTTATGTTCATGAAAGGAGAGAGGAAGATGGATTTCGGAGTGACAGGTAAATTGGGAGGGTACTACCTGGTGGAGCAGTACCGGAAGAATGTGGCGGCTGATAAGAATGGAGGCGCGAGTTTTGTGGAGCTTGCGGCGGCAAAGGCGGCGGGGAAAACAGAGAATGTAAGTTTTAAGGAAATGCTGAAATCAAAGTATCCGGAAGCATATTACAATGTCATGGATACATCCAAGATTGATGGTTTCTTATGGGGGAGGAATGATTATCCTTGGGATAAGTATTTCAGCAATAATGTGGATGATTCTGTCCTGAACTGGAAACCGTCGGGAGCTGAACCCGATATGCAGAGCCCGGCAGTCCGCGCCAAAATGAATGCGATGCTTGGCAAGATTTCTGTGGTCATACCGCCGGCACTGGAAGAAAGAATGAAAAATAATACGGAACTTACACAAAAAGTAATGGAACGGATGGATAGTTTTTTATTATCTAATTCTACTCCCGGTGAGAATGAAGGTTTTCTGATGACATTTGATGAAAATGGAGAAATCAACCATGCCTGTGTGGTGGGAGAACTGAAATTTACTGTTTCTTCATCAGAATTTGTTGAAGCCCGCAGAGCAAGGGAAGCAAAACACGCAGAATATGAAAGGCTGGCGGAAGAAGCTGCCCTAAAACGCAGGCTGATGGAGCTGGAAGATGCCTATATGCTTGGGAGCAGGGGTTAACAACATAGCGGTTTCATCGCTTTTATCAAGGATGAATGGTAGCAAAGCAAACATGAATATGCCTTTCGTCGGGGCAAAGCGATCCGGTGTGGGCGGCAGGGATACGCTGGAAGATTAGATTATGGGACATAGGAAAGTAGCCAGTGCCGTGAAAGAAAGGGTGCCCGGTTGGACGCATGGCAAACCGATTCCGTCTGATGTACTGGATGAGATTTTTGCAGACGAGAGCATCATGTCAATGCATGAGAATGAGGGAGAAACAGCCAGATGCAGAAGCCTATATCACGATCCGGTCTTTCCGGGCAAAGAATATGTATTTTATTTGGACTGCATTATAAAAGGCAATAGATTTACATTGTCGGTCATGGTAAAAAGTTAATCATCAGGAAGGAGAAGAATTATTATGAGTATTTTAGGAGTAAATGATATGTTGGCGGCATATCAGTATGCGAATAAGGCGCAGAAAAATAATGCCACAGGGAAAACCAGTTTTGCGGACACCGTAAAGCAGACTGCAGAAAATAGTTCCGCATCGCGGGAGGAGCAGTATGTGGAGTATCTGAAACAGCGATATGGCGCAAACGTGATGGTGAAAAATATCGGTAATGACCAAAGGAGTATTGACAACTTCGGCGCAAGCATAGCGGGGTATAACAATATTGTAATCGCTCCAAATATTTTAGAGAAGATGGCAAACGACCCGGAGAAAGCAGCCCATTATGAAAAAATAATCCAGAAAGGGCTCGATGACCTTCCAAGATGTAAGGCGGAAATGTCAATGAATGGATTCGAGATGTCTTCTTATGCCGTGAGTATTGATGAAAAAGGTGTGGGGTATGTATATGTGACCGGGGATCTGAAACCGGAAGTGCGGGCAAAGATTGAAGCAAAGGTGAGAGCAGAACAGGCGGCAAAACGGGCAAGACGGGTGCGGTATCAGGAGCTTGCCGAGGAAGCAGCGGCGGAGCGCAGAGAACGGACAGAGCTGCAATATCATAAACAGCTTATGGAAGATGCCCTGAAAAAAAGTGGTTTTGATACGGCTGTAAACTATCACTTCATCAGCCGGTCACAGGTGTCGGCGGCGGCAATGGCTTATGAAAGTGCGATTGGTGCATACAGCAGTAATGTGTTGGGAAATATCTGATAACTGTACTAATGTTATAAAATTTGAAGTAAAACAGGATATGCCCGGACTTACCACAAGGGGGCATGGGTGGCTCTGAATGACAGAGGAGCTGTTAATAAAATATTGATAACAATGGAGGATATAGGATGTCGGTAGCAGGAATTAACGGAACAGCAAATTACCCTGTCTATACACCGGGTAAGGCAACAGGGAAAGTATCAAATAACAACTTTAGCCAACAGATTAACCATGCAAAAGCAGGAAATGTACATACTTTTGCGGACACCGTAAAGCAGACTACGGGAAGCGATTCTGTGTCGCGGACGGAAGCATACAAAGATTATCTGAAACAAAAATATGGAAATGTGCGGTATGAAAGCATCGGGAGAGACCAGAAAAGCCTTGATCGGGCAGGAAAGAGTATGAGTGGCAATGATGTTGTAATAGCACCGAACATTTTGGAACAGATGGCAAATGACCCGGAAAAAGCAGCTTACTATGAGGGCAAGATTGATGATTTCTTTAATGCAACTCCAATGTTGAAGGCATCATTTGCGGCACGGGGGCTTGATTATCAGCCGTGTGGGGTAGTTGTACATGAGGATGGAAATGTTACCTATATCGGTGGTTGCGCAGATTCTCCAGAACGTGTGGCAGAAGTGAATGCCATCAATAAAGCAAAACGGGAGAAAGCGGCGGCACAAAGGAGGGAAAGTCTGGAACGCAGTCAGGAAGCAGCGGCGGAGCGCAGAGAACGGACAGAGCTGCAATATCATAAACAGCTTATGGAAGATGCCCTGAAAAAAAGTGGTTTTGATACGGCTGTAAACTATCACTTCATCAGCCGGTCACAGGTGTCGGCGGCGGCAATGGCTTATGAAAGTGCGATTGGTGCATACAGCAGTAATGTGTTGGGAAATATCTGATAACTGTACTAATGTTATAAAATTTGAAGTAAAACAGGATATGCCCGGACTTACCACAAGGGGGATGGCGGCTCTGAATGACAGAGGAGCTGCAGGTAAGATAAGCAGTATAAAATTAAAAGAGTCACTTGGTGCAATCGCAGTTTGAAATGCGGGCGTATCTGCCGATGGATTTTATGAAACGTTAGATTGTATGCGGGCCAGGGTTGGCACAAAAATATGAAGTCAAGGAGGATGATAGTATGTCAATGAACATTAGTGGATTTGGAACAAGTAATGCCAGTTATACGGGCATGAATACTGGAAACAAAGGGTATAAGGCCGCAGAAGAAGCTGTTTTAGCTGATGTTATGGCAGAAGAAGCCATGATGACGCCGGAGCAGAAAATGATGTATGAGATGTTAGGCGGCCGTGAAGCACATATGAAAAATATGATGCGCAATTACAATTCTGACGGAGACTATATCGGCCCCGGAGGAATTATTGTTCCCGGAATGTATCATGGCAGGGATGGCGCAGTAGACCGCTCGACATGGCAGCAATTGATACCCGTGTCTGACGAGATGCGGCAGAAGATGTTCGACAATGTGAAAAGGGAATTCATTCAGGAGAACGGGATTTCCAATGGAGATACCACGAAGAGGTCGCAGATTTTCAGGGAATACCAGTTAAGCGTAAAGAAGGAAGACCGTGCAAAAGGGACATGGACTTTGCAGCAGTATGAGGGAAAATACCGTTCTGCGATGTATGCGGCAGTCAAGGCGGCAAATCCGAAGTGGGAGCCGGGACAGCGTTTGATCCCAGCATACTGGACAGCGTTACAAGGGAGTCCGTTGAAAGCCAGCTTGTCAAAAGCGGGAATACATTTGTGAAAAAACCATCTTCGGGCAGCACACTGGATATACAGATATAACCTTTACACTCTATTCCGCAGAGGTGCATAAGGCTTTGCCTCTGCGGTCTGTCCGGAGGTGAGGCAATGAACCGCTCGGACTTATTATGAGGGAGCGGGCGCGGCTCCGAATGACAGAGGGGACGCAGGTAAGATTTTTTGAAGGAGGAAAGATGTCAATGAATGTAAACGGAATAAACGGAATAAACAATGGTTCTTATATGCCCGTTCAAAAAAGGGAAAGCCCTAAAACGAGAAACATGGCACCCGGTTTTCAGAACAGCTTTAACGGAGTACATACTCTTGTAATGGGCGGCCTGTGTTCAAGGGGATTGGCCGATGGCGGCTGTGTCACAGTTTATAAGGCAGAGGGGTATAGTGCTGAAAATCCAATCATGCGGGTTGTCACCAGGGCGGCGGACGGGCAGGAGCATGAGCAGTTGATCTACCCTGCAAAGGTAGACCCGGCAAGTGTGACAAGAACGGAAATAGATGCGCTGGCGGCGTACTTGGTGGACGAGAAGAAACTGGACGGCATGGCTGCATTAAGGATAGGGGCAGGGGCGGAAAAGGGGACAGAAAGTTTTTCCACCGCTTTTGCTGAAAAGAAGAATTTCTATGCCATTGCGGAAGAAATGATGAAGATGCAGTATGAATGCCACAATCTTGCGGGCTATGCATCGTATCAGAAAATTCTAAGCGCATTTGATGGGTTTATGGACAAAGACTGAAATGGGCAGCACACTGGATATACAGATATAATGTTTACACCTGTTAAGAAAGTGTATGGCGGCTCTGAAGGACATAAGAACCATCGTTAAATAAAATTTTTAAGGATGATATTATGGCAATTTCAGGAGTTGGAAGCAACTACGGCAATGTGTATGGGAGTACATACACGGCACAGAAAAATGAGGCAGTGAAGAAAACAGAAACAAAGGAAGCTGCGCCAGCACAGGCGAAGAACACAGGGACAGACAGCGTATCGGATTATTATTCCTACCTGCAGAAGAATTATGACTGTGTAAAGAATGGCAGTGTGGCAATTTCCGGTTCTTATCTGAAGGAGTGTGCAAAGAACCCGGAAAAGGCGAAAGAACTGGAAGAAAGCCTTGCTTACTTCAAAGAAGGTTATGAAAGCGGCCTTAAGAGTGCCCAGGCCAATGCAAGGGCTATCGGGGCAAGGGTGGTGGACCATACGGAAAGCTGGAGCATCGACAGCACAGGGAATATAACCATGATGGCGTCCACCACGGTAACTTCCGACAGCGGGGTAAAAGGCTGGAAGGAACTGGCAGAGGAACGGGAGGAAAAATTAAAGGAGAAGAAGGAGCAGGAGCGCACCGAGGAAAAGAGAAAAGAGCAGAAGGAACAGGAAGAAGAACGGCTGGAAAAGATTCAGATTTCAGCACAGTCAGTGTCCGTGATATCGGATGCGTACCATAAGCCTGTTGACATCAAGGCGTAAATGACACTCTGAGCGAGAGGGATACACTGTTGGTGATAAGAGAGATGAAACTTTTTTGAGGGCTGGTTCGTATTATTAACGGATGATAGATTCTTTCAATTTATGACAAAAAGGTCACCATAAAATATATGGAAACAATGGAGAGAAGGTTTTTGTTATATTGAGAATCGGAGAGCAAACAATTTCAGTGAAAGGGGGTGTTTGTCATGAAGTTTGACAGGGGAGGCTAGGGGGTGTCTGCATGATGGGATGAACTGCTCGGACTTATTACATGGGAGCAGGGGCGGCTCTGAACGACAGAGGGGTTGCCATTAAAATAATTGGTGACAATGGAGGATTTGAAAAATGAACGTAAATGGAATAGGACAGAATTATTATCAGAACAATGTATCAGCGAATAGATACAACAGGAGCAGGGCAGGACAGTTCTACCCGCAGAAACAGGCGGCAGAGGAATCCGCTCCCGGAAGTGCAAGGCAGAATGCCAATGTGCAGGATATATATGACGCACTTAAATCAACAAATCCAATAATGGGGCAGGAGGAAAACACCGTATCAAATGACAGCGGGCTGACAGTGTGGTATGGCGATAAGACCTTGGAAGAATGGGCGGCAACAGACCCGAAATATACGGACAAAGCAACAGGTTTTTCATGGTATGTCAGGGATGGGAAGCACCCTTATATGACGGGGGAGGATGCTAAGAAATTTAAGGAAATGTGCAAGGAAACGGGAGAGTCGTGGCTGAAAAAGTTTGCGGAAATGACAGGAACGATACAGTACCTTGATGACAATACAACTGCCTATGTGGGAACAAACGGTACAGCGATTAAATCAAAGGACGGAAAGGAACTGTTTATAGATACGTCATCCATGACTTATGACATGATCATGAATATGTTCAGTAATCGGCCCAAAAGCGGGAACTATTTTGACAGCTCATATTGGCAGAAAAATATCCAGAAAGCTATGTTTTCTGTAGAACAGTGATGCTTTACATATTCAGACTGGCACAGCGTAGCTGGGGGTGGAAACATATCACTCCCAGCCACAGTATTGAATAAATGACAATAGCGGAGGATTTGAAAAAATGAATGTAAATGGAATAGGGACAGCAGGATATCAGGCATGGCAGGGAACAAGAAAGGCACAGCAGAATGCGGTAAAAAGGAGTTTTGCGGAGCAGGTAAACAATGTGGCAGATACTCCAAAAGTCTATAATATTTTTACAGATGAAGATATGTTGTGGACAGGAGGGAACGGTACAGGGCTGTCTTATTATCTTAAGTATGCGGAAGATTCAACAGAGGATGATCCGACAATCATTGCAAAGGGTGTTGATGAGAATGGGAATGAATTTGAAAAGACCATACATATCAACCAGATAAATCCTAAGTCTGCGACTGTTGTGGAAATGAGGGCTTTGGAAGCACATACGGGGATAAAAAAGTTAGGAGGTTTTACTTCTCGCCCACTGGAAACAGGGGCTATGGGGTTAAATGATAGAATGGATTTTATGGATATGTTTCAGAAACAGATTAGCGATATGAAGCTGTTGAGCCAGAAAAAAGCGGCAGCATACTATCAGTACAGTATGCAGGCGTATTGGGATTTTATGAACAAGAAATAAGTAAAATATTCAGAATTATCATAAAAGACATGAGCGATTTTAAGCGACAAAGGAGGGCTGATACCATAGCTAAGATACTAATATTAACTTTTAATGATGATGAAGAAAAGGCGATAGATAAGGTACTGTCCGTCCTTTCAGATGAAATCGGTCTTGAAGCTGTGCAGCCAGTCACAAGCTCCGTCCTCTCCTTTCCCGGTCTTGAAATCAAGCTGTACCAACGCCGGGTACTCCGGGACGGGGAGGACGTTCCCCTTACCCGCCTTGAATATGGGACGCTTGCTTATTTAGCGTCCTCGCCGGGCAGGGTGTTCACGCAGGAGCAGATTTTTGAAGCCGTTTGGGATATGAATAGTGATAGCTGCCATTCAAGCGTTGTAAATGTGATATACAACGTGCGGAAAAAGATTGAAGCAGACAGCAGAAATCCAGTGTATATAAAGACGCTGTTAGGTGTCGGATATAAATTCGATATGCAGAGCAGCGGGGGATAAAGCGGAAAAAGCAGTCTGCAAATAGAAAGTCAAGCAGAAATTAGAGAACTTTGAAAAATTTATACAGGTTGAAAAATAAGCACTACAAAAAGGCCACCGCAGATCGCTGGCCTGATGGGAAGTGAAGGTATTTATTTAAGTTGCTTCTGCTTTCGCAAGAGAAGAAAGATATTCCTTTACCCGCCCGTAATAAATGCGGAGGAACTTGTTTGCACCGGCAGTCATGTAGACATAGTAGGGTTTACCCTGCGCCCGCTTCTTGTCCATAAAGGCATAAACGGGGTCATCAGCAGGAGAACGTTTGATAAGGCCGTCCATGATCTGGAAAAGGGTCTTGCGCAGATAAGGAGAACCTTTCTTTGTGGTAGGTACGCTTTTCTGGATATGCTGCCCGGAATCGTTCTTTCCGGGGTCAACACCGGCAAAAGCAGTCAGCGCCCCGCGGTGCGTGAAACGTGTCACATCCCCTATCTCAGCCATAAGCTGTGGACCGAGGGAAGGGCCGACACCATTCATTGCCAGGACAACAGGGTATTCAGGCAGCATGGACGCAGTCTCGTTCATTTTCAGGCGCAGGAATTCCACCGTTTCCGAGGCAGTGTTCAGCATTGCCACAGCCTGCCGTATCAGAAGTTTCGTGCTGTCATCCTTTGGGAATACAGCGATCATGTCAGAGGAAAGCTGATAGATATCCTCCGCTTTGGTAGCGCTGAAGTTATAACCTTTCCGTTTACACCATTTCCGATAATGCTGTGTAAAAGCATCCGGAGATTTAGAGCGGACACAGTCCACATGCCAGTAGGTATGGACAAAGTCCACCCATTTCTGGCTGCCATCGCTGCGTGCAGGGCTATCAAAGAAGTCATTGGCGCCCGGAAAGGTCTGGTCGAGCAGGGCAATGAGGTTGTTTTTCATGGCAGTCTTGTGTGCCATGTAAAAGCCGAACTGGCGGTTCATGGTTTTGAGTTGGTTGCGTGTTTTATCCATGCTTCCATACTGCTTCAGTTTTGCCCAGCGGTCAAGGGTGTAACGGGCGATTTTTTTAGAATCGGCTTTGTCGGTTTTGGGAGAGCGCAGGGAGTCATCCCCGAAGTCTCTGATGAGCATGGGATTTACTGCGCTGACAAAGATACCGGCATCAGAGAGCCATGTAGCGACTGGTTCATAGTATCTCCCGGTGTGTTCCATGCAGACCTTTGTTTCCCCGTCAAGCCTTCTGATCAGTCCGATCAGGTCATTGATGGCGGACTGTGTGTGGGGGATGTCGCGGGGAGACATGATGACAATATCGCCCGGTCTGCGGATGGTGACAGTGCTCTTGCCTTTGGAAACATCAATACCAACAGCGTTCATAACAGATA
>OFFL01001573.1_pt1 | contig 15648 bp, 10 predicted proteins | sample 1521391 | NCBI WGS metagenome assembly OFFL01 (sample SAMEA3504082, study PRJEB24116) | mouse gut metagenome | biome: mouse gut; feature: mouse-associated habitat; material: faeces | place: Denmark | collected 2011
ACACCGAAATCGTTGTAAGTATATGAGAAATCTGGCGTAAGTGTGAATTGTAACACAAAAGTATAGCACATTTCCCTGCCGCAGACAATTAAGCTTTGTAATTTTATAAGAGAATTGATATAATAAAGACAACATTTACAGCCGAAAAAATAAAAAATACCGGAGGTTTAAGATGGTCAAAAAAGCTTATCAAAAACTGTTTTCCTTTCCAATCGTTCGGATAGGCATAATCGGTATCGTTCTTACCGTTTTTGTTTACCGCCTGCTTTTATTCATAACCTATGGTGATGAATTGTCTCAGACATTTATATCATGGATTTGTTTGGGTTTTGCCTGCATTCCCTATCAAGATATAGGGACCCTCAAAATCAACCGCACGAATAAAAATGTTCTGGAAATTTTGAATACACAGGGAACCGTTTTGCACATGGCTGGTTTTCCCATGTTTTCAATGAGCAACAGGCTGCAGAACTCAACCGAAAAATTTTTTCCCTGAAAAACAGGGCACAGTCTGTCAGAACAACAGAAATGGAACAAGCTGAACGGGATCGTATCACAAAACAAGAAATCAAAAAGTCACTAAGCGGCGTTCCCCTGCTTGTCTGTGACTTTGTTGTTATTATGGCGTTTTTGTTTTCTATGATGGTGGCAGAACATTATCGAAACGAAGTAAAACTTCTTGAGATGGACCCTGCGCTGGAGTTTGCAGAACAAGTATTTGTTCGCAAGGACGCACCCCTTTTGTTCTGGCCCAATCTGCAATTTTATGTAGTCATGTACGGAGCCATATTGCTTCTTCTGATTTGTGGCACTATATTTGCTCGGAAGGTCTTTTGTGCAAAAGAAGATTCCTTCTTTGAAAGAGTACTTAAGAGCAAGGTTCTGCTCTTTACCATGGGCGAGATTCTATTTATTTTGTTTATAGGACTTATGTATACTTCTGATGTGCATACATGGGAACGCATGATACAGGGATTCCATTTACTATTCTGAGGTATAAGCGGATATAAAGAAAGGAAACCAGGACTCATAATATTCATAATTGACTATCACATGATGCAACGTTTCATATTCCTTTTCCAAAGAACCGCAAAAATACCATTCCAACATTGTACGAAAGTCCAAAGCAACATACTCACCATGCTATAATACTGTTTTCAACAGTTCCTCCGCGCTTTCCTCCGCTGGATCATTTGTTCCCAGCTCGCCACGAAAAGCGCGGGATAGAATGGATTTTTTGATGTAATCAATCTGGGTAAGGACGGATTCGGCTATGCCACTTATTTTTATTTCCCTTGCAAAAGTTTCATCTAGTCTTTGAGCAATTTCTTTTTGTTCTGGAACTGAAGGAAGATGTAAAATGTATTTTTCCAAAAAACTTTTTGGGACTCTCTGCTGACCAACTGCACCAGTCATGACAGCTTTTGCTTCATCTCGAAAGTGTTTGTCACGAAGCAGATGATACAAATAGAAATTATATAGTTTTGGACCGCATCTAAGTACATAAAATTCCGTTGTCCCAAATCCTATGTCATTAACAAGCTTTCCAATAACTGCCGATTTTCCATTTTCCATACATGGTGTAATCTTGGCAAAAACTACATCTCCTTCTGAAAAATTCGTATAACCAGTACGAACTTCTTTTAGTTGCCTAGTCTGTGGTTCTGTAATTTCACCATAAATTTCTGATAATGCTGACATTGGAAAGAAAGACACTTCTAAATCATCAGACAAATCTGTTGTATCTATTTTCTTAGGATTCACCTTGCATATATTGCCTAATTCCACATGTTCCCAGCTATCCAGCCCAATATTGTGTACTTGTCTCCATTGATTTGTCAGCTCTCCTGTAAAAGCCTTGTGAAGAATCGCAGACTTTCTCAGTTCAAAACCGTCTACAACTGCCTGCACTTTTTCTTTTGCCTCGTCCAGCCTTGAAAACAAGCGCTCAATATGGTCTACGATACGTTGTTGTTCAGTTATGGGTGGCAATGGAAGTCCTAAATTTTTCAACTTTGTGGTATTAATATTTGCAATATTTGTAGTTTGCGTTGATTCTCCCATAAATTTTCCGCACAAAAAATTCAAACGCAAGTAATAAAATAAGTATCTACTATTTATTCTTTTTGCACGAATTATTAATATAAATCCTCCAAATGTCATTGGAAATGGTATACCATACACATAAGAAACTTTTCCAACCAATTCCTTTGAATTAGCAGAGGACATAATTATATCGTCTGAACGTACATATTTTTCCTCATTATTTTTCATATAGCTTTTATCTATATATAATAAGTCCTCTATTTTCAGTTCATCTTGTATATTGGTTGTACGCAAACACGGAATATTTGTTTTTGTTGCTTCATGTTCTTTTGCTGAAGCGGGAAAAGTAATACCTCTTTCAAAATTACTGATAAATGCAATTTTACACCAACACCAATTTTCCGGAATCGAATATGGCTGTTCATCTTCTGGCACAAGCGCCTGCTTCAATTTCTCTTCTAGTGTCAACACCTGTTCCGCCTTTTTCCCTCTTGCCATATCACACCTCCTGGATTTGCAGGGATTTCAGTTCATTTACTACACTCTGCAAGAGATCCACTGCTTCTTCTAATTGTGCGATGGCTTCTTCGCCACTTTCAATAGGATCTGGCAAGTCCTCATAATCAACAATTGAATCATCCTTGATAAGCCCCAGATCAAGGCTATTCCCCTTCTGAGCGATCTGCTCACGGGTAAACACATTCCACCGCTCATCTTGTATACTATGGCGGTCATCTGCTTCATATGCTGCTTCAAAATCCGCAAAATGTTCCGCTTTCAGAGGATTGGTCTTGCCCAAAGAAGGCATATTGGTGCGCAAATCATAGAACCATACTTCCCTTGTATTGCCTTTATCTGCTTTGCCACGAGTGAAGAACAATACATTGGTCTTTACTCCCTGTGCATAGAAAATACCTGTAGGAAGACGCAGAATTGTATGCAGGTTGCACTTGTCCATCAGGTCTATACGAATTTTCTCTCCTTCACCATCCGCAAAAAGAACATTATCAGGCAAAACCACCGCAGCACGGGCTTTCCCGTCCGTTTTCAGGCTGCGGTAAATATGTTGCAGGAAATTTAACTGCTTATTACTGGTAGGAAAAGTAAAATCATCACGAGTAGCACGTTCGCCACCTTTTTTTGTCCCAAATGGAGGATTCGTCAGAACTACATCATAGCCCTTCATTCCTTTACCAAGATTAGACAGCGTATCCCCCAACGTAATCTCTCCTTCCATGTTATGCAGCATGGCATTCATCAATGCAAGGCGATGTGTATCGTGTACCAGCTCCATACCTGTGAAAGCCTCTGTTCGCTCAAAATTGGCGGTTTCTGCATCCAGGTCAAAGAAGTCATCCGTCTGGCCAGCGACATATTCATGCGCTGCAATCATAAAGCCAAATGTACCACAGGCAGGGTCATTGCAGCGTTCCCCTGGCTGCGGCTTCGCCAGACGGGTCATGACATCAATCAGCACACGAGGGGTAAAATACTGTCCTGCACCTGATTTCTTTTCGTTGGCATTCTTTTCCAAAAGTCCCTCATATAGATTTCCAAGCCCTTCTTCACGGGCAGAAAACCAGTCCAGCCCATCAATCGTAGTGATAATTTTCTCCAGGTTTTTCGGCTCGTCTATATTGGTAGATGCACCCTGGTAAATTTCACGCACACGACCCGTACAATTCTCACCCAGATGGTTCAACAGCTCCTTATAAAATTTCTTCAAGTCAATACCACTTTTTGCCATTAGCGTGTCCCATCGGTAGTCTTTTGGTATCTGACTCTCTGCGCCTGTCTCCTTCGCCATTTTCAAAAAAAGAATATAAGTCAGCTCTGTGACATATTGATGATAGGTAATACCATCATCTCTAAGAACATTGCAGAGATTCCAAAGTTTTGAGACAATTTCCTGTGTTGTCATACCTGCCCACCTCGTTGCTCTTTCAACTCGGAATTAGCCATATAGTAAGATACCCTCTGAAATAAATATCCAATATCCATTATGCTGTTTTCCCTCCATCATCGTACAAATATTCATTCAGTTCCAAAACAATACTTTCCAGTTTATTTCCAAATACTTTGTCAATCTTTGCAAATCCTCCTTGTGCCTTAAAACGCCCATCTTCATCAAACACTGTTACATTCAGAACAGATTCTTCTATCAAATATTTTTCCATTCTTACAATCCAGCTAAGTTCTTGTTTGGAAAATTCATGCGCCTTTTTCAGCTTGTCCACTGCCCGCCTGATTCTGGCCTCATGAGAAATCAGGGTGGATCCAATGGCATAACGACGTATCAAACTAATCATATCTGCGGCAATTTCCTCATTCGTCATCTGAGAAATAGCCGTATTGAGCTGTTGTATGGTAAACCCTTCTCTGTCCAGTGTCAACCGCAGAGATCGCAGGCTCTCACGAGTCAGATCTTTTGGCCTTGTACAGACAATATTCAACGCATCAATCTCATTTAGATGATTATTGATATAGGCAGCAAACGCATCCAGATAATCTTCGGGTTTGCTGCCGCTGCCATACCCTCTAGTATGTTCCAGAAGCTCATCTTCATGGTCAGAGATAACCACCGGGCGTCGCTCGCTGGATTTCGACTTTCCCAACATCTGAAATAATTCTGTATAGGCAAGCAGCCGTTTCCTCGCATCCTCTGGTTGATACTGCTGTATATCCGCAATGAACTTGGCGGGGTCTTTTCCTTCTGTCATGTTAACAAAATGCTCCATCATTCTATCATCCATGTGACGCTTTTTTCTCTGTAGCTTTGCAAGGATCTGGTCTATCTGGTTTTTGACCTGATTTTCATCTTCCAGCACTTCTAACCCATCCAAAAGCTGCTCAAATGTGGTTTCTGGGTTTACCACAACAGGTTTCATTGTGTTGACGGGTGCCAAAGAGTCATAAACTCCCACTGGGTCATAAATTTCAAAATGAGTTTTATGGATTTCTGGGCACAGACGGGTTGCGCGCCCCATCATCTGTTCAAATAGGATTCGCGATTTCACACGGCGCAGAAATACCAACGTTGTAATTTCAGGCACATCAATTCCCGTAGTCAACAAATCCACTGTGACAACCACACTGGGAAAACGTTCATTCTTGAAACGGTTAATGGCTTCCTGCACCTTTTTCTTGTTGCCGCCGCCTACAGAACCAGTGATTTTCATAATCGCGTCATTGTCCACACCCATTGCTGTATATATTTTTTTCAGGATCTTTACAATCATATCTGCGTGGTCGTCATTGACGGCATAAATCAGTGTCTTGCCCTGTACATCGGGATTTTCCGGATCAATATCACGGGCTATTTCAGTCAAAACTGTCTGATTAAACGGTTCTGTTATAACCTGACGGTTGAAAGCTTCCACATCAAAATCCAATTCATCAGCCAAAAGCTCAGAATTTGTGATTTCACCAGTCACAGGGTCGTAGCACACTACTATATCACCCTCTTTGTAATGGATTCCCTCTTTGCTTAACTTCGTCGTCAGCTTATGGGGTGCATCATGGTCAACCAGATACCCTTCAATCACCGCCTCACGATATGTATATTTAAACACAGGCTGTCCAAAAATTTCCGTAGTTTGCAACGCTGGCGTTGCGGTCAGCGCAATTTTCACAGCGTCAAAATATTCCACAACACTACGATATTTGCTTTGATAATCCAACTGATTCCGATAAAGAATCTCGTCCTCTCCCATCTCCCTGTCCAGAATATACCCTCTGTGTGCTTCGTCAATTATAATTAAATCAAAATCGGAAACAGCGGGCATAGTATCGCCTGTATTACGTAGAATCCGCTTGACCATACCTTGTACAGTGGCAACCTGTATGCGGGTTTCACGATCTATATTTATATCTTCTAAACCTTTGATGTTGTAAATATCATCAAGGGTCATCAAATCCTCCAGTTTAACCTCCTTAAACACATCCGATGCCTGTTCTCCCAGTGCTGTCCTATCCACAAGGAAAAGGATTCTGCGAAAACGTCCTGTTTTCAGAAAACGGTAGATCATTCCCAGAACCGTGCGCGTCTTTCCTGTGCCAGTAGCCATTGCAAGCAAGATGTTGTGTTGACCACTGATTATCGCTTTCTCAGCAGCCTCAATCGCCCTTATCTGATATTCACGAAGATTCAGTCCATCTCTGTCCCGTAGCAGGTCATAGGACATTTCTAGCAATTCTTGATTTCGCATAGAAATATCCCTTTCAAGCAACTCCTGCATTCCCATAGGACTCATCCAGCCTTTCAATGCCTTGGGAGCGTTGTCAGGCTGCCTCAAATCCAAAAACCATATACCACTTTTCGTATCATACTGTGCTAAATATGGTCTGCCATTGGTGGCAAAAGTAAACGGTACTTTATATCTTCCCCATGTACCGATTTGATAAATTTGGTCTGCACTGCGAATATTTCGGGAATAATCCTTGCACTGATAATCTATAACCGAAGGAATATCTTTATGGGATGCCTTTGCCTCAATGGTAGCCACCAACTGCATATCTACAAACAGTGCATAATCTACATAACCTCTATTTCCAACAGTGGAATCGGTAGGCCATTCTGCAATTGCAAGATTGCGTCCCTTTGTAGGACGTGTTCCCTTGGAATAACGCAATTCCTTTGTGTCAGCTTCCCAGCCGACTTTACGGAGCTGCTCATCAATCAGGAAGCGTGTTTCTGCCTCGGATCTAACTCGCTGGCTTGCAGCCATACCCGAACGCTTCCTCCTGATTTCCCTTTCTATGGTGGGTGCAGCAATCGCTGTGTTTTCTGCTTCTTCTATCAGTTCTTCTTCATATGCCTGCTCATTCTGCTTGTTGGCGCTGACAAGTTCAAATGTATCAGAGGGCATCACAAAGGGCTGATTCTGATAATTCCAATCCCCATATGTCTGCATAAACCACTCACATAAGCTGTACGCCATTTGGATCAACGCTTTTCCGTCCTCTACAGATTCATAATTTTCATGTACTGCTTTGTTTCGCGTTTTTCGCAGAGCATGAAGAATATCCGCTAAATCATGGGGAATCATTCCCTCGTCAAACAAATTGTCAATCCTGTTTACTGCTGTGTTATCACGAGGGAGAGAAATTTTGTCATAGGTAAAGCACAAATTGACAATGGTTTCACCAATCATCCCCAACTTCATCAGACAAGAATTAGAATCATTATATAAATATTTTTCTGCCAACTCTCCAAAATTTTCTAATACTGGAAAGTGACTCTTTAGAAATGAAAAATTTGATTTCATGTAGCAATCTCCTGTTAATGGGGGAACAAATTCACACTTTTAACCTCATATTTTTCTATCTTCTAGCCAATGGCCTCTTGGAGTCTGTACTTATTTCCCTCTTTACATCTCATTCAACATTTCCTATTATTATAAATCACTTTGAGAAAATTAACGTGGTACTTTTCTGACATCATTCGGGTTCAGAGTGCAGAATTTTGGTTCGCTTTTATCGGTATAGTACCAAACCAGATTTCCATCTACGACAATCGGTTTGCACTCCGATAGAGGTTCATCGAAGCTGTATATACCAGAGATGGGTTCACCATTTCCGTTGAGTAGTATACTCTTCTGGACGATTGATTTGACTGGCTTGTTTTCCTTTATAACTGAAACTGTTTCTGTCCAGAGCAGCATGAACTCGTTACCATTTAGTTTGACCAGATGCGGTGTGGTGACTACAGCCTCTGCCACCTTTTGAGGATTGCCCTTCACATCTGTATATTCGATGTATTTATGGTTTGTAATCCAATGTTGCGTTGTACCGGCTGCTGAAAAATTATCCTTCTGTGTACTGGTCACAAAGATGTTTCGTATTGTTCCTGTAGAATACGGATTTGCCTTCTGGTCCACAGAGTTTCCGGCCACCAGATAAGCGGTATCAGATGCCTCAAAAGCACCTACAGATACACCTGTGTGTGCACCAGAGCCGCCCATTGGCAGTACAGAAACAGCACGATTACCACCGAATGCATTTGCATCAGGGGCTTTTTTATTGTATTTCACCAGGACAACAGAACGTGGGTAAGCATCTCCCTGATCGACGGTCAGCAGCGTGTTGTCATCATCAACTAAAACATATTGATTAAAGGAGTGGCTTACATATCCGGTATAGCTAAGATTAGACACACCCGTAATCTGCTGCTGGACTTCCATTGTGGAAATTTGTATCGTTAAGGAAACATTCGCCTGATGTGTGTTATACATTTGATGACATGTGCGAATATACAGGATATCGTCACACTCTACCATGCGAAGGCTTCCGTTCTTGAATGGATCTAAAGTATTTGCACCGAATAGACGGGCTGCTTCCTTGCGGTTCCAGTTCTTATCATACTTTACGATACGCAATACTTCTTGAGTGTCATCTTTGTTAGGATTTCTTTCCCCAAATGCAAGGAAATAAAAATCTTTACCCGCGTAGAAGCCGCCAAACTTAGACAACTCCATCTTAATAATTTTCTGCGACTTGAACTGATAATCGGATGTATAGGATTCTACACAGACATTATTATTGCCGATGCACTCTACGCGCACAAAGGTATTATCATCATTCTGGTACAAGTATGAGTTTATGTGTGAGCCTTCAAAATCACTGTAATTGTGACCTCCTATATTTGAGGATATTGCAGGGGAGGAGCCATTCACATCTTCATTTTCTTCCGGGATTTCTGTCTTTAAGTTCTTTGTCACTTCTCCCTCAAAATCTCCAAAGCCCTTTATTGTAACAGAAACCTGTTTGTTTGCCAGCTCGCTGTAATTTATAATTGCGTAATCTGCGAATTCTTTCAGTTCTTTTTTGTTATAAGTCAATACAATTTTACTTGGCTCTTTTTCGGTTGCTTTTGTTGCCTTAACGGAGGCTTTTTTGATTTCCTGTGGTTCAATTGTAAATTTTATAGTGGTACTTCCATTACAGTTATTGCCAATTCCCTTGATTGTGACTGACGCCGTTCCAGCATGGAGATTATTTGCGTAAGCAACAGTATAGTCTTTGTTTAAAGCTAATTTTTTGCCACGTACTGTTTTTATTGTTACAGCAGGTTTTTGTCCTTTTCCATTAAAAGTTTTGGGGGAGATATTTGCTATAGTCACATGCTGAGGGATGCCTTCTACGACTTTATATTTATTGACATCTACCCTACCAATGTTAAAAGTACCTGCAAATTTACCTTTATAGTTACCCTTTCCTGTAATGACCATTACGGCTGTTCCAGCATTTGTATTATTCTGATACTGCACTTTGTAGTCCTTATTATTTCTTAGTTCAACATCTCCTATCGTAAGTTTAACATTTCTTGTAATAGCTTTTCCAGTATATGTTGTATCTCCAGTAATCTCTATTTTGGCTGAATTAATATAATATTCCTTTTCGACATCATATACGGTGAGTTTTACAGTGACAGATCCTGTATAATTGGTGTTTGGCTTTGCTGTTAGTGTTAGCTTTGCTTTCTTAGGATCTTGTGGGTCAATATAATCAGCAGTAAAGTCCTTATTGTTTAATTTTGTGGTTCCATCATAAATGATAATTGATGGATTGCCGCTGTTAATGAGCTTACTGCCTGTAATAACCTTTAGTTTTTTGATGCTCTTAGGAGTGATTGTAAAAAAGTTTTCTGATAAACTTCCTTTATATTCTCCAGTTCCTGTAATGATTACAGAAGCTTTCGTTGTATCTGTACTAGCATTGACATTATTTTCATACTTAAGAGTATAATCTCTACCTTTTTTCAATGTAACTCGTTTATTTCCGCTAAGTATTGAAACACTTACATTGGGTTCATATGCTTTACCATTATAAACTCTTGATTTGATACCTTTAACAATGGTTTTTGTTGCATCAGCAGTTAAATCTATTTGTGGCAGTACTTTAAAGGTTTTTGTTAAACTTCCCGTGTATTCGCCCTTTCCTGTAATGGTTACAGTAGCTTCCTTTTCTACCTCACCAGGATTGCCATTATCTTTATATGTGAGTGTATAATCCCTATCCTTTTTGAGTGTAACTCGTTTCTTTCCATCGACTGCGGAAACAGTCACACTAGGTGTATAGGGCGTACCATTATAACGTTTTGGTTTAATATCGCTAATTCTGGTATCTGCTTCTTCTAAATTGATTGGCGGATTGATTGTAAAATATATTGTTTTACGTCCCTTATATCCTCCAATTCCTGTAATGATTGCAGCAGCTTCCTCTCCAGCGTTTACATTATTTTTATATGTGAGTGTGTAGTCTCTGTCTCTTTTTAGCGTAACGCGATTCTTTCCCTTGATTATTGAAACAGTTATATTGGGTTCATAGGGTGTACCATTATAACGCCTTGGTTTAATATTATTTGTCTTAAGCTTTGCTGATTCAAGACCTAAATCGATACGTATATCTTCCACTTTTGCTCCTTGTGAAGCATTTATACTAATATCCGCATCATCTGCAGGAATCCACTTCGCATACAACACAATATCCTCTGTGACAATATCCGTCTCAAAATCCCATATATTTTCGCATTCTGCTTCTTGATACCAATCTGCAAAGGTATATCCTTCTGCTGTTGGTGTCTCTGGCGCTGCGAATGTTTCACCATTATTTACGGTTACAGATTCAATCTGCTTCCCAAATTCTTGCATATCAAAAGTGACAAGACAAGTACTTGCCGCATCAGTGGTTTCTGCTTCTGTCTCAGTCTCTCCCTCTGTCCATTTTGCATAGAGTGTGATATCTGTTGTTACAGTATCCGTTTCAAAATCCCATATATTTTCGCATTCTGGTTCTTTAAACCAACCTTCAAATAAATATTCCTCTTTTACTGGAGTATCAGGCTGTTCAATTTTCTCATTTTCCAGAACGGACTGTGCTGATAAGATTGTGCCACCATTCGTTTCAAAAGTTATATTGTATCGCAAAGGTGCATCTTCAACTACAGTGTATATAAATTCTGCAATATCGCTGTCCGTATACCCTTTCTTTACAGCGATTGCTTTCACTGTAAGATCTGTTTCAATAGAGATTGGTTCGGTATATAAAGTGGTGTCAATAGAAGGAGTTGTGCCATCGGTTGTATAGTAGATTGCAGCGTCCTCCTCACTTGTTAGAATCAACTTGGATTCTTTTGCAACTTTTTCTCCTGTTGTGATGTTTGCCTCGGGCGCTGTAAGAATATTCTCTTCCTCAGTAATAGAGAAGAACTGGACAGTATAACTTATGTAAGGCTTTTTATTTTTGCTTATTTCTACTTGGAATGAATCTTCGTCTTCATAAGCTGTAATATCAGATGTTTCTGGTCGGAAAATAATGTTACTTTTTTGTGCGGAATTGTCACTGTACACATAAAAATCACCATCTGCCGAATCTTTTGAGAAGTTCCATTTTTTTCCATCGGATTCTCTTGTCAATGTTACGCGAATCTCGGAAGCTTTCAAAATTTCATCTGTGGATACTGACCAAGGATAATCGTTGCCAAAATATTCGATAGGCATATTCTGGGCAGGCCAAGCAATGCCAGATATATTTTCGGTTTCTCCAGAATGGTCTGTTGTATACATTGCACTATAAATGCCTTTGCTTCCTGTTACCGCTCCAAAACCAATCTGTTCCATAGACGGATTCAAAATTCTGCTACGGTTTTCAAGCTATGATATATTTTCGCTGTCTTTATCCGCCATCCAAGAATCAATCAGCGTCTCATTTAAGGTCTTTTTCTGATTGTTGTCAAATGCAATATTAGAATTGGATGCACCTTTATACGCCTGATCAAAGAGTTCATCTGCCATGTTATTAGGTTGTGATGGCTCATGGCTTAACTCATCATTAAGATAATTTACAAGTGCTGCCGATTGGCTCAAACGGTTGTATTCGTCATTTAAAGACATCTCATAGGGCAGACCCGCAATAAAACGAATCTGACGTACTATCGTTGCAGCAGAGTCCAGCGTGTCAGCTGACAAAGTACCTGATTCATAAGGTGCCGTAAAAATAGGTTGCTCTTTATAAGTAATTTTGTCTGTTTTTAGTGCTTTTTCTTGTTTCAAAAATGCGAGAATTTCATCAGCAGTGCGGTAAGATACTTGAAGTGTCTTCTCGCTAGTTAATTCCTCGGTTTCGGTTTCTGTTTCGGTTTCCGACTCTGTTTGAACTTCGGACTCTGTTTCGGTTTTAGACTCCGTTTGGGCTTCGGTCTCTGTTTCGGTAAAATTTTCGGTCAAAGTCTCAGTCGTAGTCTCGGTTTGTGTTTCCGTTTCAACTTCTGTTTGTGTCTCCGACTCTGCTTGGGCTTCGGTCTCGATTTCACTTGTTGCTTGGTCATCAGAAGCCGTTTCTGTTTCCTGTTTTGTTGTTTCATTTTCAGAGTAATCTGTATTGTCTTCCGCTGAAGTTGACTCTGAAGATTCCTGATTCGCTGAAGATTCTTCTGTTGTCTCAGATGGAGTTGTCATGCTCTCTTGGCTGACAGAATTCTCCTCTGAAAGGAAGTGTTCCTCTGCGGTTTCTGCCGCTGCTTTCATATCCACCGAAGTAAATACCATTGCGACAGATAATATCATGCATAACAATTTTTTCTTCATAATATAATCCCTCTACTTTTTAATTCGTTCCTTTGTGTCACATGTAAAATATTGGCGCTTTTAGATGTATGTCACGTCCTTTCTAATATAATACATTACAGGCAAAAGTTAGTGATTAAAAATGCACATTTTTGCACAGGTAAATCAGAGCTATTATACTATATAATTCCAAGTGTTACCAGTATTTTTCATATTTTTGTCACAAATCCTAATTTATTTCCTCAATATATATACTATTCCATTAACAAATTGATTTTACCTATCCTAACTCAGAGAATACCCAAATATATACTGCTCTATACTATCCCGGCAGCATTTCCCTTCTTTAAACCGGCAGACTCTCCCTCAAACAAAGCGCCCCCCAGCCTGTTGATGTCAAGTAATTGTCACGAACTTTTTTCACTTTTTTAGCGGCCAAAAGTCCGCAAATCCGCATAACTCCGTTAGGGTGATGGGAAATTATTGCTAAGTACAGTGAAAATTGATGGGAAGTTATTGCCAAGCTATTTTCATATTCACTTATCCGACTTATATATAGAAAAGACACCAGAACCATATCTATCTGGCATCTTTGTATTTCTATTCTCTATTCTATCTTAAAATTTATCTTGATTCTTTCTTAGTCGGAGTTTCTATTCCCTTTTGACGTTCCAATTTACATATTACATCAGTTACCCGACTGTATACTTCAATAAAATCAGGTTTATTTTTTATGCCCTTCATTTTATTATAAGATTCACCCAACTTGGCGATCTTGTTTTATATGTTTCAAAATCCCCCAATTCCCTACCTGTTTCAGTCCATATTTGATACAATTCTTCTATATCAATTTTTGTAATAAAAGACATCACATAAATATCCAATACATCCTTCATTCTTCTACATACATTCTCGCCTGAAATTGCATATATTTTATCTGACAGCATTTTGGATAAACTGGCTCCTGTAATAAATATTCCATTCACATAAGAAATATAGGGTCTGCAAAATCGGTTCTGCCTGACGCTTAAATCAATACTTGCAATCTTTTCTCCAATTTCATTGATAATTCTAAAACCTGCAGACTTTCTTTCAGCGAATGTTCTATTGGCTTGGACATCTAAGGAAGAATCCACTTCTTTTACTGCGTTTCTTAATGCTATTTCCATTTCCTCCATAGTCGGAAATTCACCAACCCAATCTCCATCTATATCTCTAGTTGCTCTTTCAACTTTTGATGGATTATTGGCCCTGATTGCAAGATTAAGAACCATCGCACCTTTAAACACAATCGGCACACCTGCATTTGACAGTTCTTCCATCACCCTGTATAAAAATTCCATCAAATCCAAACACATCACCTACTCTTCATAATATTCAACCGCCCATACCTTATATTTCTCAAACCTCGACCGCAAATGCTCTGGCACTTCAAGTCCATCAAAACTCTCATTGTGTGTGTCATAATAATTTGCCAAACTCTCCATGATAATCTGCTCATCCCCATTTTGCTCTAAAAGGTCATTGATAGTCTGATTTACAGTAGTACATAATAGCCCGTTCCGTTCTTCACACACAAGGGTCTCAAGAGATGGCACTAAAATCTGTTCCGTCCCATCTATCTTTTGCTTTTTATTGACAAATATCTGTGCTGCTGATCTATATCCGCCATTTGTTAGTCCCAAAAAATCTGCCGCCGTATCAAAAGCCAATACACATTCCACATCTGCTAATAAATTTCTTAACTGGTCATTATATGTGATAACTGCCATTTATGCAGCCTCCTTCCTAAATTATATAATATATTGAATCAATTTCTTTCTTAGTCTATGCATCAACAACTACTATACTTATCAACATTACATCATTATTCCAGTTTGTTTCAGTATCAATTACTGCAAACTTATCCATAGCATTTCTTTTTCATTTTTTCCGAACTGAATTTTTTATCGGTTCCAGTTATTTTTCGACTGGAACATAATAATTTTCAATCGCTCCTTTCGTAACAGCCTTTGCTACTGCATTCAAAAAAACTTTTCTCTCTGGTATTTCTATTTCATAAGATGTATTGTCCCTCGTATTCCATAAAATTCCTTTTTGCAAATTCATTGCAACCATATAGCAAGCACACTGCAGGAAATGTTCATGTGTTAATTCCGATACAAATTTTAATTCATAAACAATATTATCTTTAACGACATCTGCAAATCCCTTCGCAAAAAACTTTACTTCTCCATTCTCCTGATCTGAAAAGTCAATTCGGCATTCAACCTGCGCCTTCTCGTCCTTGTTTAATCGTGTTTTTAACCTATCTATTATCAATGCACTTTGTTCTTCATTAACAAACGGGAGTATCACCTGTGTTCTGTATCTCTTTTGTTTTGTTTCAAGCGAAACCAAAAACAGTATTTTTTGATCTAAAGAACTTTCCTGTATCTCTTTCGTATACAAATATTTTAATTCAGGATTTAAGAGAATTTTTAACTTTATATCTTCATCTATTTGATAATTATCAAAATAAACCGCCTCCTGATATATTCCAATACAGGGCGATAAATCTATTAAGCCATCTGTACTTTTTATATTTATTATTGAACGATCTGTTTGTTCCAGCTCGTGCACTTTTAACAGTGAGAAACAACTTTCCACATCCTCTTTATATTTGAAATCAAACATCTCACTTATATCCAAATCTTCAAATTTCTGGTTAGTCGCTATGTAGGTCGAAAAAGTTTTTTCAGACAACATAGCTTCATCTGATTTCACAAAGATAATATGATTTTTTCCTCTGCTGGCTGCGACACAAAAAATATTTCTCAGAATAAGATATGACTGCTGCGGTTTTGATATTCTTGTACTCCAATAACTTTCTGTAAAATCAAAAACAACACAAATTTTTCTTTCCAGACCTTTACTGCTGTCATAAGTTGTAAATATAGCAGAATCTTCTTTCGGTTCTGTTTTTCCCATCGAATCATTATCTGATATTGTTGCATACACCGTGTTCTTATTAAATTTATCTGGATATTTTTCTTCC
>OFFL01001576.1_pt1 | contig 15638 bp, 12 predicted proteins | sample 1521391 | NCBI WGS metagenome assembly OFFL01 (sample SAMEA3504082, study PRJEB24116) | mouse gut metagenome | biome: mouse gut; feature: mouse-associated habitat; material: faeces | place: Denmark | collected 2011
GGGATAAACGCTGAAGGCATCTAAGCGTGAAGCCCCCCTCAAGATGAGATATCCCCTGCGAGAGCAGGTAAGACCCCTTGAAGACTACGAGGTAGATAGGGCACAGGTGGAAGTACAGAGATGTATGGAGCAGGGTGTTACTAATAGGTCGAGGGCTTATCCTGGAAGGCAGAAGGTGAAGGAATGCTTATAGGGAAGAAAGATAGGATAGATAGAGAAGTAATCTGTATTCGGTTTTGAGGGAATTCCTCTTAATTTGAAAAGTAAAACGAAAGAAGAAACCGTTTTACAAAGAGAAGAAATAATCCTCGATAGCTCAATGGTAGAGCACGCGGCTGTTAACCGCGGGGTTGTTGGTTCGAGCCCAACTCGGGGAGTTTTTATAAAATAAAAGAATAATATAAGAAAATAAACTTCTGAAATTTGTAATAAAATACAAACGATATGAATAAAATGTAATATGGCGACTTAGCCAAGTGGTAAGGCGTGGGACTGCAACTCCCTGATCGTCGGTTCAAATCCGTCAGTCGCCTTTCAAAAAACCTCGAAAATAAATATTTTCGAGGTTTTTTCTATCATAAGAATTTGGTATACCATTTAGACAAGAGCAATACGAAAGGCTTCAATATGAAAAAAATATTAGTTATAGAAGATGATTTGGCGTTGAGTACTGGATTGTGCTTTGAGCTGGATATGAGTGGTTATTTAACAGTAGCTGCATATAACTGTCAAAAGGCTCGCCTTTTCTTACAAAATGAGCGTTTTGACTTGATAATTTTGGATGTTAACCTTCCAGATGGAAATGGATTTGACTTTTGCCGTGAGGTGAAATTATCTTTGCCAGAGCTTTTGATTATTTTTCTAACTGCAAATGATATGGAACAGGATGAATTGAATGGATTTGAACTTGGGGCAGAGGATTATATTGCGAAGCCTTTTAACATGCAAATATTGAAGCACCGTGTAGAAGCAGTACTGCGCAGAGCAAATTCAAGTGCAAAAAATAGTTCCGATTATTATGAGGACACACGATTGCAGTTAAATTTTGCTGCATTGACAGCCGTCTGCAATGGTAAGAAGCTGGCTATTACGCCAAACGAATATAAATTATTGCGGATATTAATTACAAACACTGGAAATCTTGTCACGCGGCATACTTTGTTAGAAAAACTTTGGGATTGTGATGGGAATTATATAGATGACCACACGCTGACTGTGACCATGAATCGACTGCGTGCTAAAATAGAGACAGAAGGTTATTCCTATATTCAAACAGTAAGAGGAATGGGGTATATATGGACAGGGGCGAGGAAGCAATGAAGCAGATATCATTAAAAGATATATCTGAAAAATCTGTTTTGACAATAATAGCGATATTTCTTGTGACGATAAGTATATTGTGGGAGTATTTTCCTATGGCGGCAGTCAGAATCATTCTGTTGGGATTTGGCATCATAATGATTTTGCTAATATGGTTGTGGAGTCAAAAAGAGTGGCGGTGGCAGTCTGATTTTGCAAACAGTATTTGTGAGACATTGGATACGCTAATGGACGATCAGGAGCTGAAAAATTATCAGCCTTATGAAGATTCTATGGTCTCTAAAATACAGGGAAAATTATTGCAGTATCATGAGAAAATGCAGGAGGGGCAATGGCAAAGTATACAGGACAAGCAAACAATTCAGGAGCTAGTCAGTGATATTTCCCACCAAGTTAAAACACCAATTGCAAATATTAGGATGTTTACAGGAATATTGCAGCAGCACTCTTTATCCAGCGAAAGACGAACTGAATTTCTAAATACAATGACAATACAAATGAATAAGCTGGATTTTCTCATGCAGTCGCTTATCAAAATGTCTCGCTTAGAAACAGGTACTTTTGTTCTTCATATTGGAAATTTGAGTCTGTATGATACAATCGCACAATCAATCAATGGAATTTGGGCCAAAGCGGATTCTAAAAAAATTCAAATTGATGTGGAATGTGATAGCCATATTATGGCAGAACATGACGCAAAGTGGACGGCTGAAGCATTGGGAAATATTTTGGATAATGCGGTAAAATATACACCAACAGGAGGAGAAATTCATGTGCGTGTTTTGCCTTGGCAGTTTTATGTTCGTATTGATATTGAAGATAATGGTATTGGAATTCCCAAGAAACATTACCATGATGTGTTCAAACGTTTTTATCGCGCACAGGAAGTTGTCAAAGAAGAAGGTGTTGGCCTTGGGTTATATTTGTCGAGATGTATTATTACACATGAGAAAGGCTATATCACTGTCAAATCAGAGGTTGGGAAGGGAACAGTATTTTCTGTATTTTTGCCTGCAAGCGGCGAGGGGATAAATCAATGGAAATCATAGTTATCAAAAATCTGAAAAAGTATTTTGGGAGCGGTGAAAATCAGGTGAAAGCACTTGATGGGATTGATCTTTCAATGGAAAGAGGGAAAATGACTGCGATTATTGGCGCTTCAGGATCTGGAAAAACTACACTTTTCAATGTGATAGGCGGTTTGTATCGTCCAACAGAGGGGACTGTCATCGTGGACCAACACAATTTGGCAGAACTGTCAGAAGAGCAATTGACGATTTTTAGAAGGCGAAAAATTGGATTTATTTTTCAGGATTACCGATTGGTTCCAGAGCTGACAGTACAAGAAAATATTTTGTTTCCGTTAGCGTTGGACGACAACCGGATCAATCAGCCATTTTTTGATAAAATTATAACGCTTCTTGGATTGAATGAGAAGCTGGATGCATTTCCTTATATGCTTTCTGGAGGACAACAGCAGTGTACTGCAATAGCCAGGGCATTCATTACAAAACCATCTGTTATTTTAGCGGACGAGCCTACGGGAAATTTAGATGGAAAGACAAGCCAGAATGTGGCAGGCATGTTGAAAATGATATCATTAAGGTTGCACCAGACATTGGTGATAATCACACACAAATTAGAGCTTGCCCAGCTTGCAGATGAGGTTATACAAATTCGAGATGGCCGCATTATCAATAAAAATTAGCAGCATGTACGAAATACGATGCTATGGGAAAATGCGAATACAGAACCAAAATTGAGCGCGTCGGCGCTCAATTTTTTTAGGGTACAAAAATGTACCTTTTTTGTACCTTTGTGGTAACATTGGAATGTTATAGTATAGGTAGCAGAAAAAATGCGCGGTGAGAATTTGAAGGAGGCTAAAAATGAATGATATGTTGAGAACATTGACGCGCCGTAGTTTTGTTTCTAGTAGGCTGCGAAATGTGATTGCAGTGTTGGCGATTGCAATTACGGCAGTTCTTTTTACATCTGTTACGACAATTATGTTTGGAACAATACAGTCAATTACGCTTATGATGCAGATGCAAAAGGGAAGCAAATCTGATGGGGAATTTCGGAATATGACGGCGGCACAGTTTGAAATGATGAAGGAATCAGAACTGATAAAACAGGCTGGTTTGCGGATGCCTGTAGGTTTTTTGGAAAATACAAACCGCCATAATGTAGAATTTGATGTAATGGACAAAGTTCAGGCGGAATTGACCTTTTGTTTTCCAAGTCATGGAACCATGCCGCAGAAAGCAAATGAAGTCGTTGCATCAGATAGGGCACTTCGCGATTTGGGGGCAGATGCAGAGGTCGGTGAAGAGCTGATAATAGCATTTACGGCTCATGGACAGGCATATCATTTACCAGTAATTGTTTCTGGATGGTATGAGTCGCCGCATGATCAGATGAGTATGATGTGGACAGGAACATCATTTCGAGATGCTTATCCAGAAATATTTGAATATACGTATGATAAAGATGGCGCTAGTGCAGGGACTTATTATTCTGATTTTTTAGCAACAAGTACAATTGGACTGGAACAAAATATAGAAAATTTATCTCGTTCACTTGGAGGAAATCCAGATGATATTGAAGCTGCCAATTTCCTTCCGGCAGTGGTAAATCAAACAACACATCAAAAAACGAATATTGAAATGACAGTAATCGCGATGGTGTTTGTAGCATTGTTTATGTTTTGCGGGTATTTGTTGATTTACAATGTGTTTGATATCGCAGTTATGCAGCAAATCCGCCGATATGGTCTGTATCGAACAATTGGGATGAGCAAACGGCAGGTCAAACACCTAATGAACTGTCAGACAGTTTGGCTTTCTGGTATTGGGACTCCAATTGGTCTACTGATTGGTTTTTTGATAGGAAAAGCAGTTATGCCAATTGTGATGCATACGTTTGTCAATGAGTATTCTAATATTCCAGTAAAAGTATCGCCATCACCTGTTATTTTTGCTGGTGCAGCTTTTTTTACAGCTTTTGTGGTATGGATAAGCACGAAAAAACCTGTAAAGAAGGCAGTTAATATTTCGCCTGTTGAAGCATTTCATTATGTAGAAACCAGCACGGGAAAATGTAAAGAGAGAAGAAGTGCATTTGGTGCGAGTCTCTCAAAACTGGCTTGGTCAAATTTAGGGAGAAACAAAAGGCGCAGCGTTTTCATTATTATATCACTGATGTTGTGCATTATATTGCTAAATTGTGCAGGGACTGCGGCGGGCAGCGTAGATGTTGAAAAAATGACAGATTATATGATACGTACAGATTTTGCAGTAGTGAATGCAGTGAGCATGAATGTTATGGAAGGGTTTACAAGCAGAACAGAAGCGCTAAAAGAGAAGACAATCGAAGAAATCGCCGCGCAGCCTGGGGTAAAAGATGCAGCAACAGTCTACAAAAATACCCTGGAGGATACAAATGTCACTTATCAATTTGACTATGTATCAATGCTTGGAGACAAGGCATTTATTACAGAGCGCGATGAGTATGCTTCGATTTCACGGCTGCATGATGGAGAGGGCAGAGCATTTGGAATTGGAGATGACAAACGCCCTGTTTGTAATGTATATGGCATGGAAGAGGTGTCAATAGCGCGTATGGATTTGCGGGAAGGAGAAACCAACCCAGCAATTCTTTATCAGAAAATGCTAAATGGGGAAGGGATTCTTGTAGGAGTAAATGTAAAGCGTGCAGATATGTCTTTGAATGATTTTTTGGACGTGATTCATGTAGGGGAAGAGATTCAGATATATAAAAACGGGCAGCTTGTTAAGGAATTGCCAGTATTGGCAAAAGCAGCAGTCAATGGAGATGATGTGGAGATCGGAACAAGTTGCAATGGGATGATTAAAGTTGGGTGTGATGGGCCGCTGTTGTATCTTCCTTCCAGCATTTATTGCCAATTGTATGATGAACCGGCTATCTATAAATATTCATTTAATGTAGAAAAAGAGAACCAGGCAGATATGGTAGCTTTTTTGGAACATTATATGCAGAATATAGATACAAGCATCAATTATCTTTCTGCGGAATCTGCACGTGAGAGTGCGGTTTCAATGCGTAGTCTGATACAGTTTGTAGGAGGGCTTATCGGGAGTATTTTTGGAATTGCAGGTATTTTGAACTTTATCAATATGATAATTACAACGGTGCTGACCAGGCGCCGTGAATTTGCAACAATGCAGAGCATCGGCATGACAACAGCACAACTGACAAGAATGATGATTTATGAAAGTTTGTATTATGCAGGAGGCGCCTGTGTGTTAGGGCTTGTGGGGGCTGTTCTTGCAAGTATGATTTTGGTGAAAGGAGCTGTCAGAAGTATCTGGTATTTTACGTTCAGGTTTACGTTAGTTCCAGCGATAGGAGTGTGTGCTGTATTTATCATTTTGGCAGCAATCATTCCAGTTGTTTCATTGAAGGCATTTCATAAAGACAGTATTGTGGAGCAGCTTCGCATCGCAGAATAATTTGGTATTATGATAGTTTGTAAAGGAGAACGGTATGGAAAGTGTTTTAAAAACAGTAGGACTGAAAAAGTACTATGGTAAAGGGGATACAATGGTAAAGGCTTTGGACGGGATTGATTTGGAGATTGAGCGCGGGAAATTTACGGCAATTATTGGGACTTCTGGAAGTGGAAAATCAACGCTGCTCAATATGTTAGGAGGGCTTGATATACCGACTGAAGGAAGTATTAGGATTGGAACTACTGCCCTGGAAAAATTAAACAGTGAACAGGCGACAATTTTTAGAAGAAAGCAGATTGGTTTTATTTTTCAAAATTATAATTTAATCCCAGTGCTCACTGTTTGGGAAAACATCGTTTTTCCTATCTCGTTGGATAGGCAAAAGCCAGATAAGGATTTTATCATGAAAATCATGAAACTCTTGGGATTGGAGAAAAAAATGGATACTTTGCCGGGAAATCTTTCCGGCGGACAGCAGCAGCGTGTGGCGATTGCACGTGCATTGGCTTCTAAGCCCGCGATTATTCTGGCAGATGAACCAACGGGGAATTTGGATTCCAACACAAGTGACGATGTGATTGGGTTATTAAAAATGACAAGTCAGCAATTTCATCAAACGATAGTGATGATTACGCACAATCCAGAAATTGCACAGATGGCAGATAGAATTGTACGGATAGAGGATGGACGAATTGTTGCATAAAAATATGTTTGTATCGAAAGGCAGTTTGCAAAAAGCGACTGCCTTTTTTATGCACAGACCCGTGCAGGGAAAAAAGCCGCTCAAGCGGCGCACGGGTCGCGCGGCGAGTAGGGGAAGATAAACCTTCCCGACTCGACTGTAGAAAAACATACGTTTGCTAATTTGGAAGTTTATTGCGGTTGCATATAAAAGCAGTTTCGTGTAAAATAAAATGCAAAAGGCGATTCTTAGAATCGGTACTCATTGTTTATAGGTTATTGGAGGAGATATGCAGACAAGAAGAATACGAACGTTACATAAAATTATTACACTGCTTTTAATTATAACGATTTTATCATTTACAGTTGCGGGAGCATTTGGAGCCTTATATTTAAGAGAAGTTAGGGAGGTCAGCCGCCTTCAGAGTGAAAAAGAACAATATCAAAAAGAACAGTTTGAAAGGGAGCAGCAGCTTGCATCAGGGCAGGTTTTGCCAGCGATATCTTCAGATGTGACAGACAAACCAGCAATGGGAGGCCCCCAGGCAGGACTTGCAGGCACAGAAGACCCAGAATCTGCAAATGAGGTAGCTGGCGCTGGAGAAGACAGCATGGATGATGTCAGTGCTGTAGAGCTTTCAGAACTGATTCAGTCCAAAGAAAGTGAAGTGGAGCAATCTATTAAAGATCGCATGAAGGAACTTGTGACAGATGAGGACGGAAGCCCGTTAAAGATGCTGCGCTCATTCTTTCCCGAGAATTTAATCTATTATTTTGAGGAAGAGTATGTTTTTGCGCCTGTTCTTGACAATGTTAAAAAGCATTCTCTTCTTGATGAAAATTTTGTGAAAACGGATGATGGGCAGATGCAGTATGTTGAGAATGGAACTGTTTTGTCGCACAAGGGTATTGATGTCTCAAAATATCAGGGGGATATCGACTGGAATGCGGTAAAAGAAGATGGTGTTGAATATGCATTTGTAAGATTGGGGCTGCGTGGGTATGAGTCAGGCAAGATTGTGACTGATGAATACTTTGAGAAAAATATGCAAGGTGCAAACGCTGCTGGTGTGAAAACAGGAATTTATTTTTTTACGCAGGCAGTGACAGTCGAGGAGGCACAGGAAGAAGCAGAATATGTCATACAAAATATAGCCAATTATGATGTGAAGTATCCAATTGTGTTTGACGTAGAACGAATTGCAGGAGGGAAGGGACGTGCAGACGGACTAACCCAGCAGGAGCGTACAGATATCACAATTGCTTTTTGTGAAGCAATCAAAGCGGCAGGCCATACGCCAATGATTTATGGAAATGTTGTATGTTTCACACGGCTGCTTGATATGACACGGCTAAATGATTATGACAAATGGTATGCATTTTATGATGATTACATGTATATGCCATATGATGTGAGCTGCTGGCAGTATACAGAAAAGGGCAAAGTAAACGGAATCGCAGGAGAAGTTGATCTCAATATATCTTATAAAACATGGTAAAGCCAAGGGAACACAGGAAAAAATTTGAAATGGGTGATAACGGTCGAGTAGCGACTCAATAAGGTCACAAAGGCGCATGAGAGAAATTTTGAAAGAAAATTTGTCTCAGATAAGATGCGCCGAAGGGACATTATCTTAAGAGCCGTCGCGCAGCGACTAACAAAAGTCGCAAAGACGCACGAGAGGAACTTTTATGAGTGCTCTTTCGAATGAAAGTTCCTCTCAGTACAGGTGCGATGAAGCGGCTTTTGTCTTAAGAGCCGTCGCGCAGCGACTAATAATAAAAGGGGGAATTGAAATGAGCAAAGAAATTGAAAAACTGCAGCAAATGATTGATGAGAGCAGCCGCATTGTGTTTTTTGGCGGAGCGGGAGTATCCACAGAAAGCGGGATTCCTGATTTTAGAAGTGTTGACGGACTTTATAATCAAAAGTATGATTATCCTCCGGAAACGATTTTAAGCCATACATTTTATATGAAAAAACCAGAGGAGTTTTTTCGGTTTTATCATGACAAGATGATTGCTCTTGGTGCCAAGCCTAACGCGGCACATAAAGCACTTGCCAAATTAGAAGAGAAGGGTAAGCTTACAGCCGTTGTCACACAAAATATAGATGGACTTCACCAGGCAGCAGGCAGCAAAAAGGTTCTGGAGCTTCATGGTAGTGTGTTGCGCAATTATTGTGAGAAGTGCAGAAAGTTTTATGATATTGAAACAGTTGTAAACACTTCTGGAGTGCCAGTTTGTACATGCGGAGGAAGAATTAAGCCAGATGTGGTATTGTATGAGGAGGGACTTGACCAGGAAATATTGCAGGAATCCGTGCGCGTAATCAGTGAGGCAGATATGCTAATTATCGGGGGAACTTCGCTTGCAGTTTATCCGGCGGCTGGGCTGATTGACTATTATCAGGGAAACAGGCTGGTGCTAATCAACAAAACACCAACGCAGCGAGATACTAAGGCGGATTTGGTAATCACAGGAAGCATCGGGGAAGTCTTCTCACAGATAAAAGTGTGAAAAGTATTAGGAAGTGGTGTGTATGGGATACGAATACGAAGTTGGAGATATTGTAAAGCTTAAAAAAAAGCATCCATGTGGTAATTTTGAGTGGGAGCTATTGAGAGTGGGGGCAGATTTTAGGCTAAAATGCATGGGATGTGGGCACCAGATCATGCTTCCCAGACGACAGGTAGAAAAATCAACAAAAGGATTGCGGAAAGCGTAGCAAAAAGTAACAGTTCAGCCATGCCCATTCATAGGTTGTCGAGTTGCATATCTATATTAGGTATGTTATATTAAAATTAACAAAAGAGAAAGGGAACAAACAAGATTGGAGATTGAAGACAATATACAATGGCATCCGGCTTTTTGTTCCGCTATGGAGCTGGAGTTAAGAGAAAACAAAGACGATTTGGAATATATCAGAGAACACAATCTGAGTAAAATGCCACTCAAAATAGATTTTTTGATTATAAAGAAAAAGCCAAATGTAGTGATTAAAAATGAGATTGGTGATTTTTTCCTGGGCAATAATCTTTTTGAGTATAAGTCACCAGGAGATACTATGAATGCTGGAACGTTTTATAAGGTATTATCCTATGGATGTCTGTATAAAGCGGAACTGGAGGGAACAGAAGATATTTTTGACGCAGATACAACTATTTCTATTGTCAGAGAAGAAAAGCCTAGAAAGCTTTTAAAGCAGTTAGAGGAAAAATATATAATTATCAAAAAGGGACAGGGAATCTATCGTATTAGCGGCATGATTTTTCCAATTCAGATTCTTGTTACGAAGGAACTTGACAAAGACTCCCATCTATGGGTGACATCCTTGACAAAAACATTAAGTAGAGAGCAGGTTCAGGAACTGCTTGTAAACTGTGCAGAATTATATGATGAAGGGGACAAAAGAAACGCAGATTCCGTAGTGAATGTTGCATCAGAAGCAAATATCAAACTATTCAAGCAAATGATACAGGAGGGTGAGCAAATGTGTGAGGAATTGAAAGAACTGCTGGCACCAGAGATTGTAGAATTTAAGATACGACTGGCAGAACAGGATGCAAAGTTAGCCGATAACGCAGCAAAGTTAGCGGATAAAGATGCAGAGTTAGCGGATAAAGATGCGAAGTTGGCAGATAATATTGCAGAAATAGCAAAACTTAAAAAAATGCTTGCCGAGGCAGGCATTCAACCATAAGGTTTGGTCCGGAACATTTATTAAGAAACGGGGTTGCTGAACGGTAATTGAATTGCAACAATTGATGTACACAAAACACCACAAAGTAGGCATCTTGGCGCTGGATTTGACACTATGTAGCAAGTGTATGGTGAGAAAAGTTACTGAATTAGTACGAGTCTTGTTTTAAACGCTGCTGCATTCTTGACAAGTCAGATAAATCATGGTTATAATACAATATACAAATAAATTGTATTATACAAGTATAAAAGCGATGACGAAGACAGTACATAATCTAGGAAAGTCACAGAGAGCCGGAGGAGGTGAGAACCGGTATGAGTATGAGATTGTGGAAAATCACTTCTGAGCTGCAGGCTGAAATGTTTTTACAGAGTAGGTTCTGACGTATTTTCCTTCGTTACAGGAAACGTGTATAAAAGTCTTTGTGCCTATTTTCTGAATAGAAGATTGTAGGGGCAAGATGGAGTACGCTGTATTTAGGTGGTATAACGATGATAAGGCTCTCGTCCTATTTACAGGATGAGAGCCTTTTTATGCACACGGGCGTCCAAAGAAGAAATGTCAGCAGAAGCTGCCGGACGCGAAGAGGAACCATGCAGCTAAATTATTAAAAGGAGGTTAAAAATGTATAATAAGGTAGACACAAATTTGAACTTTGTGGACAGAGAAAAAAATGTAGAGAAATTTTGGAAGGACAATGATATTTTCCGTAAAAGTATGGAAAACCGCAAGGAAGGCGAAACATATACATTCTATGATGGACCGCCGACTGCAAATGGAAAGCCGCATATTGGGCATGTACTTACGCGGGTTATCAAAGATATGATACCGCGATATAGGACGATGAAAGGGTACATGGTTCCTAGAAAAGCAGGCTGGGATACCCATGGACTTCCTGTAGAACTTGAGGTAGAAAAGCTTCTTGGTTTAAATGGCAAGGAACAAATTGAAGAATATGGTATGGAACCCTTTATCAAAAAATGCAAAGAGTCTGTATGGAAGTATAAGGGCATGTGGGAAGACTTCTCTGGAACTGTTGGATTCTGGGCTGATATGGATGATCCTTATGTGACCTATCATGATGATTTTATTGAGTCAGAGTGGTGGGCATTGAAGGAGATTTGGAACAAAAAGCTGTTGTATAAAGGATTTAAAATTGTGCCCTACTGCCCACGCTGTGGAACTCCGCTGTCCTCACAGGAGGTTGCGCAGGGATACAAGACAGTGAAAGAACGCTCTGCGGTAGTGCGCTTTAAGGTGATTGGAGAAGATGCGTATTTCCTCGCTTGGACGACAACACCTTGGACACTTCCTTCAAACGTGGCACTCTGTGTCAATCCAGAGGAATCTTACTGTAAGGTAAAAGCTGTGGACGGCTATACGTACTATATGGCAGAGGCGCTCTTGGACAAGGTACTTGGGAAGCTTGTGGAAGAAGAAGGGGCAAAAGCTTATGAAATTTTGGAGACTTACAAAGGTACAGATTTAGAACGAAAAGCGTATGAGCCACTGTTTGACTTTGCAGCAGGCATTATTGAAAAACAGCGCAAAACAGCACATTTTATCACATGTGACAACTATGTTACCATGACAGACGGTACTGGAATTGTTCATATTGCGCCTGCATTCGGTGAGGACGATGCCAATGTGGGAAGAAAATATGATTTGCCGTTTGTGCAGCTTGTGAATGGCAAAGGTGAGATGACAGAGGAAACGTCGTATGCTGGTGTTTTTGTGAAAAAAGCAGATCCGATGATATTAAAAGATTTAGAAGAAAAGAAGCTTTTGTTCGATGCGCCGAAATTTGAACATGAATATCCGCACTGCTGGCGTTGTGACACACCGCTTATTTACTATGCACGTGAATCCTGGTTTATTAAAATGACAGCAGTCAAGGAGGATTTGGTAAAGAATAACAATACTGTAAATTGGATTCCGGAGTCAATTGGCAAAGGGCGGTTTGGAGACTGGCTTGAAAACATTCAGGACTGGGGCATTTCACGTAACCGATACTGGGGAACACCGCTGAATGTGTGGGAATGTGAGTGTGGGCATCAGGAATGCATCGGCAGTCGTAAAGAACTTGCAGAAAGAAGCAAAAATCCAGACGCTTCTCAGGTGGAACTTCACAGGCCATATATTGACGAAGTGACATTCCAATGTCCAGACTGCGGAGGGAAGATGCACAGAGTTCCAGAAGTAATTGACTGCTGGTTTGACTCTGGTGCGATGCCGTTTGCACAGCATCATTATCCATTTGAAAATAAAGATCTGTTTGAGCAGCAGTTTCCGGCACAGTTTATATCAGAAGCAGTCGATCAGACTCGTGGCTGGTTTTATTCATTGATGGCGGAATCAACACTTTTGTTTAACAAAGCGCCCTACGAAAATGTAATAGTACTTGGACATGTACAAGATGAAAATGGACAAAAAATGAGCAAGTCAAAGGGAAATGCAATTGATCCATTTGAAGCTTTGGAGACCTATGGAGCAGATGCAATCCGCTGGTATTTCTATATTAATTCTGCGCCATGGCTGCCAAACCGTTTCCATGGAAAAGCAGTGCAGGAAGGACAGCGCAAGTTTATGGGAACTTTGTGGAACACGTATGCGTTTTTTGTACTTTATGCAAATATTGATGCGTTTGATGCGACCCAATATACAAACTATACTTCGTATAGTTCAGAATATGATAAACTTCCAGTCATGGATAAATGGCTTTTATCAAAGCTGAATACAGTCGTTGGCGAGGTTGACGAGAATCTTGGAAACTACAGAATTCCAGAAGCGGCTAGAGCATTGCAGGAGTTTGTGGACGAGATGAGCAACTGGTATGTAAGACGCAGCCGTGAACGATTCTGGGCAAAGGGCATGGAGCAGGACAAAATTAATGCTTATATGACGCTTTATACAGCGCTTGTGACAATTGCAAAAGCCGCTGCACCAATGATTCCATTTATGACAGAAGATATTTATCGTAACTTAGTATGCAGCATTGACAAATCTGCACCAGAGAGCATTCATCTGTGTGATTTCCCGGCAGTTGATAAGAATCTGATTGATAAACAGCTTGAAGCAGATATGGAGGCAGTGCTAAAGACAGTTGTGATGGGACGTGCTTGCAGAAATACGGCCAATATTAAAAACAGGCAGCCAATTAATACAATGTTTATCAAAGCACCGTTTACATTGGATGCATTTTATCAGGAAATTATTGAGGATGAACTTAATGTTAAGAAAGTAGTGTTTACGGAGGATGTCAGAGAATTTACAACCTATACGTTTAAACCACAGTTAAAGACTGTTGGCCCGAAATATGGCAAACAGCTTGGCGGTATCAAGGAAATGCTTTCTACCATTGATGGAAATGCTGCAATGGATGAACTAAAAGCAAATGGCTTTATTACTTTTGCGGTAAATGATACAGAAATAAAGCTTGCGGAGGAAGATTTGCTCATTGATATTTCCCAAAAAGAGGGATATGTGACAGAGGCGGATAATACGGTTACTGTGGTGCTGGATACAAACCTGACAGACGAATTGATTGAGGAAGGCTTTGTATATGAGGTTATCAGCAAAGTCCAGACCATGCGTAAAGATTCTGGGTTTGAAGTGATGGATCACATCAAAGTGTTTATCAGCGGCAACGATAGGGTTATGCAGGTGGTAGAGAAAAATGAAAAACCAATTGGTGAAAAAGTGCTTGCAAATGAATTTGTATACAATGCGGGCTGCGCTGCTAACTCGAAGGAATGGAATGTCAATGGTGAGACTGTTACTATCGGCGTAGAACGTATCAATTAAGAAACGGTATCAACATGAAGATAAAAAAACGAAGAACAACGAAAAAGACTGTGCTGATGGTAGTTTGCATCTTGGTGGCTGTTTATGTTATCGGCTCTATAAGCATCATTGAATATTTTTATTATGATTATTTCCACAGAGCAGAACAGGAGTATTATTCAAAATATTTAAGGTGGGAAGACTATGATAATTTTGAACGGGAAACCGTTACATTTTCTTCGGGAAAAGAGACGCTGACAGGTTATATCTATGGAAAGGACAACATTTCACAAGGACTTGTCGTAGTCTCGCATGGGCTTGGGTCCTATTCTGAGAAATATATCCACGAAACAAAATATTTCGTGGATAATGGATTTATGGTGTTTGCGTATGACAACACGGGAAGCGGAGCATCAACAGGCGATAGCTGTGTAGGGCTTGCACAGTCTATGATTGATTTGGACAATGCCCTTACGTATGTGGAACAGAATCCGGTCTTTGCAGGGCTTCCAATCTGTCTGTATGGACATAGTTGGGGCGGATATGCGACAACAGCAGTACTCAATTATGATCATGACATTGCAGCAGTTGCAAGCTTTGCAGGATACAATGACTGTTTATCGCAAATAGTGTATGTAGGGAAGAGTATTTTGGGGCCAGTGGTGTATGCAGAATATCCGTTTTTATGGCTAACACAGTATTTGACATTTGGTGATAAGTTTGGGTTTACTGCAGCTGATGGAATCAATCGAGCAACAGATACTTCAGTAATGATTATACAGGGGGACTTAGACGATTTTGTAGGTTATGATGGACCTTGTATCTATGCAAACCGCGATAAAATCACAAATCCCAACACAGAATTTATACTGTTAAAAGACAGAGATCACAATGATTTGATGATGGACCACAGCACAGAACGTCTGGAATATATGGCTAAAATAGAAGAATACAACCGTCTTTCTGAAACCTATCAGGGTAAAGTTCCAGATGAAGTGATTCAGGAATGGCATGCAGCTTTAGATAAAGACCTGACTTCTCAATTGGATGAGGAATTGTTTGCAGACATTGTGGAATTTTATCAGAAAGCAATAGCAAGAAATCAGTGAATTAGATAACATATTAAAACAGCAGGCAGCGAATTTCTTAGAAGGAATCGCTACCTGCTGTTTTTGTGCAATTAAGTAGTTGTGATTCTGTTATCTCATATATAAACCCCCGTTATTTACTACATTAAATCATCTTTATTCTCTACTTTCGATAAGGGCCGTTATCCTTACCTTTCTCACTCTTTTCCTTCTTTTTTTCCCTATTTACATAAGTGTATCATTTCGGGGCGCAGTGCACAGCAAAGGTATAGAACGCAGGTGACCCCCTGCTCACTGCGTTCACAGGGGGGGATATTATAATGGTGATATTCCTTTAAGTGGGGCATAGATTTATAGGACACCCATGCAGGCTTGTCTGCAGATGGAGTGTTCTATGAATTTATATCGTGCGAGAGCACGACCTTGAAAAACGTTAGTTTTTCAAGTGTGGCCCTGTGGGCAGCCTGTAAAACTTTAGTTTTCGAGTGCCGCTCTTAAGGGGATAACATCTATTTACAACCATTTTTAAGAAAGGGGTAGTGTCAAATAATCTATGAAAAAACTGAG
>OFFL01001590.1_pt1 | contig 15545 bp, 7 predicted proteins | sample 1521391 | NCBI WGS metagenome assembly OFFL01 (sample SAMEA3504082, study PRJEB24116) | mouse gut metagenome | biome: mouse gut; feature: mouse-associated habitat; material: faeces | place: Denmark | collected 2011
GGTAACAGGAGTAGCCTATATGATAAAGAACTTTGCCTTCATTGAGGCAGAGGCAGGAGATACAGAATGGCGAATGGCGGCAAATGATTTTGCGGGTCAGATATGGCGTATTCGGGATATTCTGACAATTGAAGGTTTTTTGCGCTTTCTCATCAGCATTGCGGGGAAATGGTTTTATATTGCTACTGCATCAGGTCTGGTGATTTGCTTTGGAATATGGTATCTTGGAGGCCATTTTATAAAAAAAAGTATAAAGGGCATTTCTAAAATATCATATATATGGAAAAAAAATGATGAAGAAAATTTGGAACCGATTTCCTGTAATCGTTCTGCAATATGGCTTTGGGGAGCGTTTTTAGCATGGCTTGGTATTTTTGGCATTAGTGCATTTGCAATGTCAGGAATCGGGAGAATAGATAATTTAATATATGGCAGATATCAGGAATTTGCAGTGGGGATTTTATTGCTATATGGATTTTATAGTTTGATAAAGGACAGGAAATGGATACGCCATATGGTGTTTTTTGTCATACTATATCTGCTGGCAGCATGGTTGTGTCAATATTTGTTTAATGAATTAGAGAATACCACATTTGTAGTTAGCCATTGTCTGATGATGGGACTCTTTGTGTATGATGGAGAAGTTCCGGTGGGGAAAGTCTGGGAGGCGGCAGCATATTCTGCTTCGATAGGAATTTTGATCTGCATTATTGTAAAGGCGGCGCAGACAAGATTATCAAAAATATTCATACATCGTATAATTGCAGCGATATTGGCATCAATTTATTTATATGTATCTGTGGGGATGTCCCTGTTTGAAAGCTATGTGATATATGTAAACAATCTTTATGAGGACAGAGCGCCGACTATTGCTATGTGGATTGAAAGGTTGTATCAGGGAGAGGAAATCTATTTCATAATGAATGGAAACTTGTATTTATGGGGACTAGTGTTACAATATTATCTTGATGATAAGATTGTAACAATGAAAGGCGCCAATACAGTTCCGCAGCAAGAAGAGGCTTTTTATGTGGTAATGACAGCAGATATAGAAGATAATGAGTTTTTTAGTCAGTATGAAAGTATAGTTGAAAGTTGGGGAATCTCACTTTTGGTGCCCCATGACAGTAAAATATTTGAAAGAATGGAAGATTATTACAAATTATATTAGACATGTTGTACACATTGATGAATGATATTGTAGCAATCTACCAAAGAAACAGAAAAAAGATACAATTTAAAAAAAGGGGCTTGAATATTTATGGTTTTAGACTTATGATAGTAGAGTAATATTGTCACCAATATAGAAAAGAAAAATTAGGAGGGTAAACAGTTATGAAAAAACCAGTGATTAAAGCTTTGGCAATGACCATGGCAATAACAATGGCGCTTTCTACACCATTGACTGCTAGTGCAGCAGGTCTTGCAGATTTGTATGGAACAACTGGTACACAAAAACCAGAGACACCAAAACCACCAAAACTAGAGACACCTAATGTGGAAACCCCAGGTGTGAATACACCTAATGTGGAAACAATTGGGGCGCCAGAAATAGGCGAGATAGAAGGTGAGGTTACTATAACGGGAATTGTTTTGGATCAAAATGTGATTGAAGTTCCTGTTGGATATGAATCTGATGTATCAGCAACTGTAATAGTTGATACAAATAAAGCAAATGTACTCGGAAAATCAATGACACTTTCCATTAATGATGCCAATGCAGAACAATATGATGGATTAACGATTATAGTGGTTGATTCGAAGGGCAACAGAATTGAATACAAACCAGAAGATTTGCTTAAAAACATTAAATGGGAACTTAAAGATAATAAAGTGGCTTCCATTAAGAAAAAAGCAGATGGTATAGTACCAGTAACAGTAACAGGTAAAAAAGGCGGTAATACATCCTTAATAGCAACTATAAGTGGAACGGATTATAGCGCAACTGCTGACGTTAAAGTTACAGCATATACAACAAGCATTACATTAAGAGCACCTAAACAAAATTTTGCTAAACAGCAGATTAATCTTAATAGCTTGATTACTGAGCGTAAACCAGAAGGAGCAAACGATGCCATTACATGGAAGGTTTACGAAACGGGTAAGTTAGGCAGAAATACAAGTTATGCGTCAATCAAAGATGATATCTTAACACTTAAGAAAGCTACGCCGAGTGGAAAATCTATAACAGTAATTGCAACAACTGAGCAGGGTGCAACAGGTTCAATAGCATTTGCAATTGAGGCAGGAAATCCGATTACAAAACTTGTAAAAGGTTGTGATACAAAACAAGAACTTACAATTAAACAAAGTGATCCTAATCCAACAAGAGAGATTAAGGTCAAAATTGATAAAGTAAAAGATAATTCATCACCTACAACAGATTTTATTACATGGACATCAAAAAATCCTTTGATAGCAAGTGTTAGTCCCAAGACAGCAACAAACGAAGGACCTGATAATCCAGTATTTGGCGAGTCTTTGGAAGCAACAATTAAAGCACATAGTGTTGGTAAGACAACAATTACAGCAACATCAACATCTGGAAAGAAAGTTAACTTTACTGTAACTGTAAAGGCACCAGTAGAAAAGATTACAGGAATTAAAGTAGTAGACAGAGGAAATACGGTTTATCTTGGACAGAAAGTTCAGTTGGAAGCAATCGTTGAACCAGCAAATGCAGATCCCGAAGAGATAAAGAAGATTAAATTTACACTTGTAGATTCTACTGACAGACAGTACGCAACCGTTAGTACAAAGGGTGTCGTTCAGGCAAATAAGAAAGGCAAGATAACTGAAGGCACTAAGACGGTAAATGTTAAGGCAACTTATAAAGAGAATAAGAATGCTCAAGAGGTTAATTGGACACAAAATGACTTTATTAAGATTGCAGCAGGTGATATTACGAGTTTTGCTTTGTCACCAAGTGTTATTCCAGCTTTCTATGTTAATCAAAATACAAGGATTAAAACAATAGATATAAGTCCAGCGAAAGATGAAGCAGCATTAAAAGAATGTGAAGATATGTTCATCTGGTCTACCAATAAAGCAAAGGTGGTAACTGTAGATCAGAATGGCAATATTAAGGCAGTAGCTCCAGGAAGCGCCAAGATTACTGCAACTACATATTACATGGATGCAAGAAGCAAACTCAAGACGGTTAAGAAGACTGTAAATGTAACTGTAAAACAGCCAGTAGAGTCTATTCAGTTAAATAAGACAGATGTTACAGTAAATTACAACAAGACAAGTGTTACAAAGGATAAAAACTATTCTGTAACATTAGAAGTCAGCAAGAGATTCCCGAAGAACGCAGACAAGAAAGAAGCGATTACATGGAATCTTGTAGGTGTTACAAAAGATGGTAACGGAGTTTCTGATGCTGACCATGGTGTGACAGTTGATAGCAAGAAGGGGAAAGTAACAATACCAGCAGCCAAAAATCTACAGGGAACAGTAATTAAGGTTCAGGCGCAGAGTGCACTTGGCGCAAAAGCAGTAGCAACGATTACAGTATGCGATGCAACCAAGAATGTAACGACTACATTAACAAGGAATAAGGCTGATCTTAAGATTAGTGGAACAAGCAACACGCAAAAATATAAACTAGACGATAAGTATATTGTAAATGCAAAAGATACTTCTGCGATTTGTAAAGAACAGATTGTTTCTTACACAGCAAACAATAAGAATGTTCGAATTGCAAAAGAATCTGATGGATATTATTATGTATATGCGCTTAAAGCAGGTAAGAGCGTTGTAACTGCAAAGACTGCATCAGGAAAATCTGAAAAGATTACGTTTACGATTACAGAGGAATAATTAAATATTGCTTGATATCTTAGCGACTACAGACAACCAGCATATGCTGGTTGTTTGTTTTTACAATTATTTATCCCAGTCATTATAGAAATCAGTTGCTTTTTATATTTGATATGATACAATAGATATGACAGTCAAAAGATACAATAAGGATTGTTAAAAATAAAGAAGACAGGTGGTTTATGGACAAGAGAGAGCAACTAATAAACACATATATAATACTTTTGTTTGGCGTACTAAATCTTTTCTGTAATGAATTTAATTTTTTGACGATAAATTTAAGAACCTTGCTTTTATTTGCTGTGACATTTGTTACATTTATCTACTATGTGAGACAAGGAACAGGACCCTATAATTGGAAGAAATTAACGCGCACAGACTGGCTGATTTCTGGTATAATGATTATAACATTAATCTGTTTGATTTACAGGATTTGTACAGGTATAGCAGACGTGAATCAGGAAATAGTACTCCTGGCGATAGGCGTCATGTATTTTGTTCTCCATAAATATGAAGTTGATATAAGGGCAGTTTTTGGAGTGTTATGCATATCTAACTATATTGTTTATGCTATGATGCTGCTGTCATATATTACCAAAGGATGGAGCAGCCCTCTTATAAAATTCTTGAAAGGAAACGGCGGGGCAACAGCATGGCTTTTATTGGGAGTAGCGGTCACAATGTTGTCGTATTGTACTTCCAGGAGAAGAAAACTAACCGTCTTTTATGGGATAGGAATGCTTTTGGGTTCATTTCTTTTATTTATGGAAAAAAATATGACGGCGATTCTGATAATAGAAGGGCTTATAATCAGTCTGCCATTTATATTTAAACCAGAAAAAAGATTTATCAAGAGAGTTATAGAGATTTTTTTGTGTTTTAATTTTCTTCTTTGCAATATGTCTCTTCTTACTGGATACGTAGAAATATTTAAAGGAGATATGATATACGATCTGGAAGTCAGTGTATACATGGAACTCGTACTGGCAGTTGCGGCGCTTGCGTTTTTTACATTGTGGGACAAACATACGACGGAGGAAGACGAGATGGATACACGCTTGCCAGAGTTGTTACCATTCTTTCAACTAGTGGCAGTAGTAGCAATCATTTTTATAGGAGCGCTCTTTACTGCGGCGACAAGAGGTTCGAGCGTGGTTTTGCCTGACGTGATGTACAAGCTCTTATCATTGTTTATTTTAAGCATAGCGGAACAAAACGGTATCTTTTATACAATAGGAGAAAGATATGGAATAGTAGGCGCGGTTGCAGTAATGGTACTTCTGGCTGTGATTGCAATATATTGTTTGCGAAAGCCGATGGAGGACACAAGAGAGCAGAAATTGTCAAAATGCATAATGGTTATCTATGTTGTACAAAGCATTTTCCTGAAACAGACAGTCTTAACTACACCGTTATATGCGGCGATTATCATAATGTATCTCAAAGGAACTGTGGAAAAAGAAAGGAATGTATTAGATGAAGCTGATAATTCAGATACCGTGTTATAATGAATCAGAGACATTGGAGGTAGCGCTTAATGATCTTCCTAAACAACTAGATGGAATTGACGAGATTGAATATTTGATCATCAATGATGGAAGCAGCGACAATACAGTAGAAGTAGCAAAAAAATGGGGAGTACATCATGTTGTGAACTTTCCGCAAAATAAGGGACTAGCGAAAGGATTTATGGCAGGACTTGATGAATGTTTGCGACAGGGAGCGGACATCATCGTAAATACAGACGCGGATAACCAATATTGTGCAGATGATATACAGCCATTAATTCAGCCTATTTTGGATGGATATGCAGAGTATGTGATAGGGGCTAGACCCATAGATGATACAGAACATTTTTCATTTATTAAAAAGAAACTGCAACATTTTGGAAGCTGGGTAGTCAGGAAGGCATCCGATACAGATATACCAGATGCGCCAAGCGGATTTCGTGCGATTAGCCGCGAAGCCGCAATGCGCATTAATGTGGTTAATAACTATACATATACATTAGAAACGATTGTGCAGGCAGGACGGGAAAAATTAGCGATTACCAGCGTACCTATCCGAACCAACGAGGAACTTCGTCCATCCCGACTATTTAAGTCTATATGGGGATATGTGAAAAAATCCATTGTTACGATACTGAGAGCATATATGATGTATAAGCCGCTCAAGTGCTTTACATTTCTCACAATTCCGCCAGCGCTGATTGGTCTGGCGTATATTATAAGATTTCTTATTTTTGTGGTGCAGGGAAGCGCATCGGGGCATGTACAGTCATTGATACTTGCCTGTACATTGCTTATTATAGCATTTTTGACGGGAACGATGGGGCTGCTGGCGGATATGATTTCCGGGAATCGAAAAATATTAGCAGATACACAGTATCATGTCAAAAAGACAGAGTATGACGCGCTGTATAAGCAGATAAAAGAAAGGGAAGAGAAAGAGAAGGAACTGAGAGCGAAAGAAAACGGGAAGTACAATAAGGCAGTATAGATGATGTCCTGGCAGAAATTGCCAGGACAAATTTATTGTAATAATCAGAAAAAGTGTATCATTATAAAAATGGAGCAAAGCAGAACATGAAACTTGGATTATTATCAAATCATAAAAAAATAATTTTGTATTTTAGTACGCTTATTTTATCAATTGTTCCGGCGTTCTTTTATACAGCGCCGGCATTTGAAGATGGATTAGGAACAATGGCAACAGCAGCATATCTTGCTGGCCATGACTGGAGTGCGTTTTTGGGTGAGGATGGATATTATTATAAATATGGTCAGTCGTTATGGTATATCGTTCCATTTATGTTTATAAATAATGCTGTCATCAGGTACAGACTGATGCTGGTAATCAATTCTGTACTGACAGCATTTATTCCTGTAATTGCTTATCGTATTGCTGCAGATTATAAACTGGCGGAGAGAAGGGATGCTTTTGCAATATCATTGCTGACAGGAATGCTTCCCGCCACGCTGCTTTATAACAAATATACATGGGCGGAGGCAAACTTATTTATCATTCCGTGGCTGATAGTTTTTTTGCAGACAAAACTGTATATGGAAGGCGGTACGTTTTCGTATCGTAAAAAAATGATATACAGTGCCGGGATTGCGCTTTTGTCTGTTTATGCGTTCATGTCGCATCAGAGAGGACTTATTATTCTGATTGCAGCCACAGTAATGGTTTTCTGGATACGGCATTGCAAAAAAGACAGTATCCTACTTTGGATGTATCTGTTAGTTTTGGTATCAGGTCTGGTGCTTGACCGGGTGATATCTGTATGGCAGAAAGCAAATGTATATGCAGGTGCGGTTTTAAGACACAATACATTAGCTGATTTTTTAAAGCCGGAAATATACCAAAAAATGTTTTCGGCAAAAGGTGTCGAAGCGTTGTTCCTTCCATTTGTAGGATGGCTTTATAACTGCGCGTGTAGTACCTTTGGGATTGCCTTGGTGGGATTGTGTTTCATGTCTGCAAGATGTTGGAAATGGATTCGCAAAAAAGGTTCAAGAAGTGCATTAGATGTGATTGCGGGAGAGGGAATATTATGCTTTTTGGGGGCATTTGCGCTTGGGTTGTTGTTTTTCTTTCAGAGCAGTTATGGGTATTTTGAGGGAACAGATGTACAAAGATGCGACCATTTGTTTTTTGGACGCTATTTGGAGAGCAGTATTCCAATTCTTTTTTATTTTGGCCTGATAGGACTATGCAATGTGCAGGACACTCGAAGAGTTATGAACCTGACATTTATGTTGCAAAGCGGAATGTTTATCTTTACAACACTTCGGCTTTTACCCCGGATGAATAATGTCAATTGTTATGTGCACTCTCTGATGTCTATGAACTTGTTTATGGACACTACAAATATTACAAAGACATTGGATATTGTTTCAAACTATGTACCAGCATTGTTTTTATTTGGTGTTGTATCTATAATCATTTCACTGTTGTTTCGGTTGTTTTATAGCAAGAATAGGCGAGCGGCGTATACAATAATAGGATGCTTGTTTTTGTGGATTTACATCTGGAACAGTATCACTGTAACAGGCCGGATAGACAGTGCATGTGCAACAAAGTATGCACAGTATTATCTGAGTCATTGACAGATTTAACGTAACAGGTCAAAAATTGTAAAAGGACTGGGAAGATTCCGCAGTCCTTTCAATTTTGTATTTTCGTTACTGCCATAACCCGGCGTCATCCAAAACCGTCTGGCTGCTGTAACAGAATATAGCCTGGTCGTTATTCACTAAATTAGCCTGTTTATAATTCTCCATATAGTATTCTGCAATAGCGTTGGAATTATCTACAGACAGCGTGCCGAAACAGATATCAAGGTATTCCTCTTCTTTTGATGCTTTCACCCTGGTGGCTTCAACATTCAATTCTTCAAACGTTTCGAATTGTTCAACTTCATATCCGGCAGTTTCCAGACTGCTGATTATTTCAGATGCTCCTGGGTATTCTGGCTCTTCTGATTCGGAAACAGATTCAGGTTCTCCGATTAGACTTTCATCTGTAACAGGACTGCTGCAACCGGATAAAATAATTGTTAGAGAAAGGATTGTGACAATTCCTGTTTTTATTACGTTTTGTTTTGTGATACGATATAAGTTTTGATATATCCTTTTCATTTTTAACCTCCTAAATTTTTAATTGCAAAATAGCAAAGTAACAAGACTGCTTTGAAACTTTATTAAAAAGGTGGATTTTTAATATGCAATCTTTTGACATAATTGCTTCTTTATAGGATAACACACATTACCAGAATTTACAAGCTGCGCATTTTTAGACTCTTTAGCATAAAAGCATTGGTGAATTTTCTATTTTTAGGGCATTTTTGCCCTTTTTATTGTAATTTTTTTTATGAGCTTTTTTCATCGGTAAATTTTTCAGGCATTGACATATTTATCTAAAAAAAGTATAATTAAGATATTATCTGGATATTAATTTATAAAATTCTTTTATGATTGTAATACGGTGACCATAGCATAAAAAACAGAAAAGGAATGGATAAATTAAATCTGGAAAATATAGAAACACATTCAAAATTAAAGGAGGAAAATGGGATGGATGAGTTGAAAAAGCTATTTCAGGCTAAAAGAATTTTAGCTATGATTTTAGCGGCTGGCAGTGACAAGCTTGCCAGCGACAGCACATGCTACCTCAGCGACAGACAGCGCGCCGATTGAAGAAGAACAGGCAAACGTTGAAAGTTCTGTATCAGAAACGACACAGGCTGCATAACCAGAATCAACAATCGCTGAGACAGAGACTACGGTTGATGTAAGTAATGAATCATCAGCCGAAGAGCAAAGCGAAGAGGTAGAAAGCACGGTTGTAGCGGAAGAGAAAACAGAGATCACAACAGAGCCTACATCCGTGGAAAAGGAAGAGACAACAACAGAAGCGGAGGAGTCATCCGTAGTGGAATCTTCTGTAAATGCAGAAACGACTCCTGTTTATGACATTGTTTTTGCACTTGATCCAGTAGACGATAAGATTGCAATCTATGATGGCAATGAACAGTTTACTGGTATAGGAGACAAAATCAAAATCAACAAAAACGGTGCATTCTATGCTACATATAACGATCGTGCAGACGCAGACAAGACGGATATAAAAGATATATCTTTGACATGGAAAAATTCTGACGATTCTGCTGTAGCAGACAATAAACCAATAAAAGCAGGCGCATACAAGCTGACTGTGAAACTGGGTGAAGTGAGCCAGACCGCTGATTTTGAAATTCAGAAAGCGCCCGTTACTGTTTTAGATTTTAAACTCAATAAGGTAAAGCCAGGAACAAAAAAAGCAGATGTCAAAATTGCAGACTTACTGAAAGACAAAACTGTTAAAGTAAAGATTGGTGGTTATACATATACAAACACCAATACAGAACTGAATGTGGAACTGGTTAATATTAAGGATGCAGTTTCCGGTGCGGAGGCAGGAGAAGAACTGCTCAAAACGGGTGATTATGCTGCAGAATTAAAGATTGTGTTAGACCAGACAAAACTAAATGAGACCGTAAAGAATAACCTGACGAACTATGATCTTTCCGTATTGGAGAATATTATAAAGGATATCACCATAGAAGGACTGATTCAGCCAACGGTAGAAATAACATTGTCAGCCGAAAAATACCCACGGTTGGATGAGGCTGGAAACATTGTTAAGGACGAAAATGGGAAACCAGTACCTGCAGACCCAAGAAACGACGGAATAGATGTTACATACAGTGGAAAAGAAGTTGTAACACCTGTAAAGGATACCGATTACACTGTAAAGGTTCAGTACCAGGACGGTATCGACAACAACGGGGAGGAGGTATTCAAGGAAGTTGAAGGCGCAGAGCTTAAAGAAGTCTGGAAGTCTGTTGATAATGGACGGGAAACGATTCTGGACGCCGCTCCTACGAATGCCGGAACCTACCGACTTTATCTGATTTATGAAGGCAAAGCAGGCCAGTATGAGAAATACGAAGATGCCTATATTCAGATAACAATCGAACCTGCACCATTGTATATAGCACCATCAGCAAAAAATAAAGCTGCAAAGTATTATGAGGGTATGACAGCGAGAGAAGCGCTCAATCAGGCTCAGGTGGGTTATACTGCCTGGAAAACGGTTAAAGCTGAGAATGGCTCTTATATGCTAAGTGATCCTCATATTACAGATGCTAATGCAGGCAGTTTCTGGGGAACTTCCAATAATAGTTCTCTGACACAGGCATATGAATTGGTGTTCTTTGTGGCAGAGTATGACAAACAGGCCCAAAAGGTAGTTGGACTACTGGATATGGACGATACTTTGGAAAAAGATAAATCTTATTTGATTGTCTTTAGTGGATACAAGGGCGTGTATACAGCATCAGGAGGTACAAATTATAATGATTCTGTAAGGATAGAGGTAAATGTAGGAACAGAAGAAAATCCAGATATCCGTTATTATTACTTATATGGTTGGACAGATGTGAATAAGGCAAAAGATTGTTCCGACAGCAATTATTTTGCAGACACAGATTCGATATGGTATACACAGAATGACATTTTTACCCCAATTGCACGCACACCTGTAACGATTGATGTTAAAGGTATTTTAGGTGAGAAACCAGAGGGTTCTACTTATGAGAATCCAATTACAAAACTGTATGATGGAAAAGCTCTCTATGGTGAAAGATCGGAATACAAAAAAGCAACAGCAACATATGGTACAGATAACAAGACTGCACCAGGAACGCTGACCTATGAATGGCAGGAAAAAGTTGATTCTGGGGATGACGAATATTATTATGACTATGAAGAGTTCTATGACAAAGACGGAAATGTGACAGAGGTACGATACTGGCAAACTGTACAGCTTCGCAATGCTCCGGTAAATGCAGGAACCTATCGTTTAAAGATCACTTATGAAGATTCCACTAAGGAAACCTATGCAGCAAACCCGGCGTTTGTATATTATGACATAAAGAAACAGCCAATTAGAGTTGTTTCTGAGGCTAAAAATACGACTGCTTATATTGGTCAAACCGTTGAACAATTCAAGGCTGTTCTGGATAAAGAAAACCATAAGATTGAATACGTCAATGATTTGACAAAACCGACAGATGGTACCGAAATAACAGGCTGGAAGTTGGGTGAACAGTATGACGTATATCCAGTTGTAGCACAAAGAGCAAACAAAGATGCCGATTGGAGAAGAATGTCTGACTGGGAAACTTTTGAAACATTGCCAGAGGGCGCCCAGTATGGATTTTGGTTTGTTCCGGAAGTAAAAGACAGTGAAGGGAATCTTAATGATAATTATATCAACGATCAAACTATCAAGACTGAAACTGATACGAAAATAGTTTCTCTTAGCCCATACGTAATAATAACGGTCAAGAATGCAACAACTGAGTTGAAAGTGACAGTAAATCCAGATGTTGCACACGCCAAAATCTATGATGGCAAAGCGCTTGATGTCACAGGGCTGATTACAGTTAAGGCTGGAGATACAGCAGTAGACCTTTCTGAGCTTGAAGGAGCAGAATATGGCTGGGAATGGGAGCACAGGTCTAAGGATGACGAGAAATATGCAACAGAATTGATCAATGGTGGTAAATACTACTATTATATCAATTTCCCAGGAAATGATACATACAGGCCTGTAAAGGGATATGTTCAGGCAGATGGAACGATTGGTGAGAAGTATGAAGATCCATTTTTTGCAGAGATTACGCAAAAAGAACTGACTATAACACCAGGAATTAAAGACCCAGTAGTTCCAGGAGACTACTATGCGACTAATTCTGTTCAGATATTTGACAATACAAAACATACATTTAATGGCTATATAGAAGCAGATAAGGCTGCATTTACCTATGATGCCGCTACAGGATTTGCGGCAGTCAGCAATCCACCTACTTTTTGGGTGTATGATGCTAATAATAGTCGATATACCGGCAAACTCAAAGGAAATACTACATACACAGCAAAGTATGCTATGAATGCTGTTTTGAGAACCCCATATTGTTTTAATTATGAGGTAGTAGATACTGGCGAATCGGTGAGGTTTACAACTGTTCGTGGAAATTCCCGGGTATATAACGCCTCTGTATACAGCAATGGAATTGGATATATTTCATCAGTATCTTTGAATGATGTGATAGATAAAATGAAACATACTGTCACACCAAAGGCAATGATTCCTTATTATATGACAAAGGACAAGAATAAGGATGGCAATTATATTGCAATCAGAATCAATGCTCCAGATGAGTATAATTTCCAATGGCCTGAAACAGCAGTTTATGAAAACAGTATCATAGAAGCAGGCGGCGAAATTTATGATAAAAATTCTTATTCTATTACAGCTATATTTAAGGTTCCTGAAGATAGGAGCAACTGCGAGTTTGATATTCGCTGGGAAGATGGATATGTAGAGCATTTTGTATTAGATTTTGAGAATGCAATTCTGCAGGCTGATTTGCGTCAGGCAGTATCTCCAAAATCAATCGCATTCAACGCCCCAACCAAAAAGATGGTGGTAGGTGCATTCCAGATGCTTGATGTGAAACTGACAAAGATGCAGGAAAGCGATATCATTCATTTAAGCTATGAAGTGGACAATGATAAAGTTCTTTTTGTAAACAATGAGGGTGAGACGACTGCATTATCTGTGGGCAGTGCTACAGTGACAGTTACTGCGACAAAGAAAACAGGAACAGACAAGAATGGTAATGCAATTTATGAGCCGACAACGCCACTCAAGAAAGCTTCTGTGAAGATTACTGTGACAGATGTAACAAAGCCAAAGATCAAGAAGGTAACACCAACTGATACAAACGTAGCCGTGGATTATGCAAATCTGACTTATAATGATGGGTTCCGCAGAGAGTTCTATGTCTTGGAAGGAACAGCAACAGAGTCTGTATTTGAGGAAAAAATTGCCGCTATGAAAGATGGGCAGTGGAAAGCGGCAGGATTTGCGATAGCGCCTGTATTTGGTGATGGTTATTATACAGATGCAAAGGGGACAACACGCGAAAAGAACTTATCTAATTTAATTCCAAACAAACAGTATACTGTATATGTTCGCAATGTAAGTGCAATGCGTACGGTAGAAATTGTGGATGGTGTTAAGTATAATGTAGCTGATTCTCATACAGGAGCAGTCAAGACATTTAAGACAATACGACAGCAGGTATCTGGTTTGAACCTCTATTTTGAGGATGGAAAAACAAAACTGGTAGACAATCAGTACACCGTAGAACTGAAAGAGAAAAGTACAGCAGTGACTGTAAGAGGCTTGTTTAAGGAGCTGGTAGAAGACGGTAATCCTTCCGCAGATGCAACAGACTACAAAGAGTATTCATTGCCGCTTAAGGGGCAGGATGCAAGAACATATACCAATCCGAAACTTCAGTATTTTGTAGGTGAATATCATGAAGATGGCCCACAGGAGGAGTATATAGGAACATATAATGGCGAAAGATTTTATAAAACCTCTTTGGCAACAATTAATAACAAAGGTAAGATAACCCTTAAGGGAGTTGGATATATCACTGTAATTGCACAAGACATCACAACTGGCAGATGTGCAAGTGCCGATTTGGAAATTACAGCAACACCAGACACAATTGCAGCAAAGAATACAAAACTTCAAGTAGGTCAGTATATTGACTTAACAGAGATGCTGATTTACAAACAGGGCAGAACAACATTGGTTGGAGACTTTAACAGGAGAGTTGTAGTTGATGATGCTTTGCGTAAGGCAATTAAAGACAGTAACTGCTTGGAATTAGTTGGAGACTATACAATTGTAGCTACAAATCCTGGTACAGTGACATTGAATTTGAAGGATGCGTATGTTCCAAATAAGAGTGCTTCTGTAAAGGTACAGGTTGCAGCGCTGGAACCTGTTAAGAATTTAAAAACAACATCTATCACAGATAAGTATGCGGATTTAGAGTTTGTACATTCTGGTTTTGCGACAGCATTCCGTATCACAGTGACAGATGGAAGAAACAGTATTATGAGCAGTGCTTATGTTGATAAGGATGACGTTAATGCTGTTTATAATGCAAAAACCAAGAAATATACTTATACATACAGAGTGAATGGATTAACCAAGAAGTCAAAGTACAATGTAACAATAACAGCTATGTATGAGACAAGTAAAGGGGTACTTGTGCCATCTAAAGATGCAAAGAAATCCTTCACAACAACGTTAATGCCGGCAAGCTATGTATCTTTGCCCAAATATGCAAATGGTGCGGCACCAGGGTATGTTGGTGTGAAGCTGCTAACAGTAAGCAACACAAGCGATGCTTCTAGAGATACAGATATGTATACACGTATAGGCTTTGTGTCCGGAAATACTTATACACTCACAGTAGGCGGAGAGGCATTGAATCCAGGTGCCAGATATGCAAAGACAGATACACTGACATGGACAAGTACAAACAAAAAGGTAGCAACTATAAAAGCGAATGCGGGTACCTATACAGCGACATTGAAAGCAGTCAGAGCAGGTACTACCTATATCGAGGTAAGATCTAAAATTACAAAAGCTTTGATTGCAAGATATCGTATATATATTGACCCGGTAGGAACTGCATCTGGATATTATGGTGAGAATGAGAAGTTGCCGTCCGGTACACAAAATACTAGTGGGCGTTGGTGGATAAGCGGCATAGAAACATTTCCAGGCAATTATAGATTGATTTCATTTACAGCACAGGCGGATGGTTATTATAACTTCGAGGCTGGTTATTACTGTGATGATGGAGATGATTATTATTTCGAGAATGAAGGTTATCTATGGTTATTTGACAAGAACATTGGAACTGGTTGGGATACAGATAGGCTTTATGATATGGCAATAGAATTTGGTACTACTCCTGAATGCTGGATGAACGCGGGTCAAACCATATGGATTGCAGTGGGAAGTGATAGAGATTTATCATATGGTCTGGAGACAACTGTTTACGTATCATTGAATGACTATTAAAATTATAGCCAGAAAAGCAGCTTTTCAAAAATGAACTGCCAATAAAAAACAATAGCTAAGGAATGGGGATATGACTGAAATAAGTCATATCCCCATTTGTGATAAAAAGATATATTATATCATGCAGATAAGAAATAGATGTGGATAATAAAATAACAAATAAATTACCAAAAAACAGCAGCCAAAGTTCCGGCTGCTGTTTTTTGATTTCGTAGAAG
>OFFL01001591.1_pt1 | contig 15530 bp, 21 predicted proteins | sample 1521391 | NCBI WGS metagenome assembly OFFL01 (sample SAMEA3504082, study PRJEB24116) | mouse gut metagenome | biome: mouse gut; feature: mouse-associated habitat; material: faeces | place: Denmark | collected 2011
AGAACAGTGTTCAAGCCGTCCTCCTGCTGGTAGCGCAGAACAGAAAATTGACAGAGGTGTTCCCGGCCAATGGTCAACAGGGCCTCAGTGTCGGCGTCCAGCTGCTCCACGCTGTCTGCGATATGCACCAGCGTCACCACGGCGAACATCATGCGCTGGTCCCGCTCGGTGAGGTCGGAGAGAAATTCCTTGGCCTCGCCCCGGAGCTGTTCCAGATCGTAGGGGACCGTGGCGGTGAAGTTGTTCTTGTCGTTCTGGCGCTGCTGCCAGCGGGTAATGTCCGTCTCAATGCCCAGGATGCGGCCCTGTATCTCCTTCACGGCCTCATCCGTGGGAATGGGGAGGATGTCAATGGACAGCATGAGGTTCCGGGAGAAGTCGGAGAGGTCGGAGATCATGCTGTCCTTGATGTAGCTGGCGTACTCCTTCAGGAACAGCACCCGGCCAAACTTGTCCCCCATGACAAAATAGTCCTTCTTGAACTCCAAGCTGTCCGGGCAGATGGAGTCTTTGAAACTGTGGCCCTTCCGCATCAGGTCCCGCAGATCCACATGGAACTCCGTTTCCTCGCCGGTGCGGTAGAAGTCATGCAGCACCCGCAGGCGCTCCACCGCGTCCAGTTCCTCGCTGTGGGCGTCCAGGTGGCTCAGACGGGTGGTCACATCCGCCGTCACCCGGTCGAAGAAGGTGCGGGCCTCCTCGATGCTCTTGCGGTGGACGGACAGGGTGATATACCGCTCCTGCACCACGCTGTTGGAGCTGTCCGTCACCTTGTCCATGAGCATGGCGTTGTACTCTGCCCGGTAGCCGTCCAGATAGTCATCCTGCCTGGGCAGAAGGATCTTCTGCTCGAAGTCCTGGCGGTTGAGCCGCTTATTGTTGATGGTCAGCTTGGTGGTGGAGCCGGTGTCCAGGGCATTGAGCAGCTCCGAATACCCCAGGAACATGGACGTTTTATCTTCTTTTGAAGCAATCGCATAGTTGATATCCGAGAAGCGGATGGTCTTGGAGAATTTGCTCCCGAACTGAAAAATCCCATCCGGCCAGAGGCGGCGGATGGGGATGGCGTCCTGCACGGACTTGGGGAGGACGAAGCCCTCCCGGTCCTGCTTCAGCGTATTTTGCAAGGTTTTAATCAATCTTCAGTGCCTCCTTTACTGTGGAATGCTCCATCGCCTGGGCGTACAGATTCTCCGCCCGGAACACCAGCTTTCTGGGGTACAGCAACTCCGAGCGGATGACGGCGAGGAGAAATTTCTCAAAGGTCATGCCGTTGTAAGTGAAAAAGCCACAGAGGGCGAAGGGGAAGGCGGCCAGGACGCAGATCCAGCCGATCTCCCCGCTGCCCACCACATTGCGCAGGCCGAAATACAGCCCCACCGCCACCAGCACAGCCAGCAGGGCGAACAGGAACTGCCGCAGGGACAGCCCGAAGAACAGGCTCTCCTGGTAGTCCCGGACTTCTTTGTTGATGCGGACTTCTATGGGTGATCACCTCCAGAATGAAAGAATCGGCAGACAGACCGTTGCAAGGCCCGCCTGCCTATGGTAAGATGCGACAAACCAGAAAAAGGGAGGTCTGTCACATGACGCTGTTTATATTTGGATTTGGCTTGATGTTGCTGCCTATCCTGTTCTGTCTGGCCCTGAAGCTCCGGCTGGGTGTCCCCATGCTCTATGCAGCACTGATGCTCACAGCGTTCCACGGCTGGTATCAGGCCCACGCAGCTTTGGCGGACGGCATCTTTTTCGCCCTGATCGGCCTCACTGCCCTGTCCTGGGTGGTGACGCTGCTCCGCCGCCTCTGGGAACTGCTGGAGGATTGGCGGGAGGAACGGGCCATGGCGGAGCTGCTGGCCTACCGCGTCCGGCAGGCCAGGGCCGCTGGCGAGTATGCCATTGACACCCAAGGACTGTGACGTTGATTTTATCGCTCTCCTGTGCTACAATAAGGCAGCTTATTTAAGGGTGAGGAGGCGGATTAGTGAAGGGTTTCAGCCGAAAAAATCTATTATTTTCCCTGTGCGGACTTAACTGCGGACTATGCACCATGCGATTGGGTGGACATTGCGGCGGGTGCGGCAATGGAAACCAATCCTGCAAAATTGCCCGATGCAGTTTGGAACATGGGGGCATGGAGTATTGTTGCGAGTGCCCTCAGTATCCTTGCGAAAAGTACGAGAAGATTGGCGAATACGACTCCTTTATCACCGCACGGAGGCAAAAAGCCGATATGGAAAAACTGCGGGATATCGGAGCTGAGCGCTATAATGCCGAACAGGGGGAGAAGGTGCAGTTGCTGGAGTATCTGCTTTCTTCCTGCAATGACGGGCGCAGGAAAACGCTCTTTTGTCTGGCAGTCAATCTGCTGGAGCTTTCCGATGTGCAAAGTGTCGTTGATCAGCTTATGGCATCTGATCTGCCAACCGTGAAAGAGCGTGCCGTGTATGCAGCGTCACTGTTCCAAAAAGCTGCCGATGAAAAAGGAATTTCCTTGAAATTGAACAGGAAAAAGTAACCGTATTTCTTGATTTGTCAGCCCAGCCCCATCAGTTCCCGGATCAGCCTATCGCTCATTTTGATGCAGCCCACCAAGACAAGCATATTAAAAATCACCTCGCCCACATAGTTCCACACGATGGTGGCCGCCGCCAGGGTATCGTCCGCGATGGCGGGCGGTGTGGAGGCAAAGGCCGAGAAGATCACACAGGCTAACACGATGATGCAGCCCTCCAGACAGATGGCGGCGTAGCTTTTGAGAAAGGCTACGCCAATACTGCTGGAGGGCTGTCCCGCGAAGCTGGCCATGGGGATGGGCGCAATGGCAGTGGCAAGGTAGAGCTTGAAAAACCGGGAATAGACGGTTAAAATCATGATCAGGGACAGCACCCAAATAAACAACGACCCCAGCAGGGTAATGGCCCACAGGGGGATGCTCTCCAGGAAGCCCACATCCTCGATGATGGTGACCATCTCGCTGGGCAGGGTGGTGTCGGTGAGCGCCGACAGCCCGGAGGCCGTCATGATGGTGGAGATCATCCCCTGGGCCACCTTGAACAGCGCCGTCATCAGCTCCATGCCGTGGGTCACCGCCGCCTGGGCCAGCACAAAACGGATAAAGCACTTGAATACCATTTCGGGCTTCTTCAATTCCGTAAAGCTGGAGCAGGTCTTGACGATGCCCATAACGAAGAACAGCACCAGCAGGGCGCAGCCGATGGCTTGGAGCGCGCCGTTGATACCTTGGATGACCGTCCAGACTCCGCCGCCTTTGAATTCCTCCGGGGTGGTACTGAGGAGCTGCCAGATCTCCGCCAGCTCCCCATTCCAGGTCCCCAGGGCGGAGTTCAGGTTGTCCACGATCCAGTTTCCGCTTCCTATTTCTATCACCTCGATTCACTCTGAATTTGTGTTGATATTTACACCGAATTCTGCTATACTGTTGGCAGAAGGAGGTGGCGTTGATGCCAAGTATTCGTCCTATTTCAGATTTGCGCAATAATGCTAATGAGATTTCCGACTTTTGCCGCCAGACTCGTGAGCCGGTCTATATCACGCGCAATGGCACCGGCGATATGGTTGTTGTCAGCATTGAGGAATACGAGCGCCAGCAGGCCATTATTGACCTGTACGGCAAACTGGCTGTCGCTGAACAGGAGATCGCCTCCGGTGCCGAGGGCGAGGACTTCCAGACGGTTGCCCGTCAGATGCGGGAGCGTGTGCATGGAAAGCTATAAGGTTAAGATTTACCCTGCGGCAAAGCAGGACTTGCTGGACATTGTCGACTATCTGAACACGCTTTCTCCTGACGCTGCTCTGCGGTACTATGACCTTCTGACGGAGCAGATCGCCAGCCTGTCCCATATGCCGGAGCGCTGCCCACATCCCAGAGATTTAGCGCTGGCCGCAAAAGGCTACCGCTGCCTGCTTGTTGAAAAATACCTTGTTTTCTACGTGGTGGCCGGGGATACAGTGCAGATTCGGCGTATCATTTACGGGCGAAGGGATTACAGTTCCCTCTTGTAAAGGCCAAGGGCGGGGACATTGAACCCCGCCCTTGCCTTTCCTCAACCGCCAGTGATGAGGGTGAGGATCTCACGGGTGAAGGTAATGACGATGCCGCCGGCGATGGTGAGCATACCGTTGGCCCGCTGGGAGGGGTCGTGGCTCTTGAGGGACAGGCCCAGCTGGAGGATGCCGAAGCCCAGCAGGATCAGGCCGATGGCCCGGATCAGGGAAAAGATGAACTCGCTCAGATTCTCCACAATCTGGAGGGGATCGTCCGCCGCGAAGGCGGGCACGATCATGACGGCCATGGACAGCACCAAGCAGGCAAAGACGGCGTAGGCCCGCTTGGCGCGGCGCTCAATCTTCTTCTGGCGCTCCAGGGTGTTCAGGGGCTTCTGGGATTTCTTCATGATCTTCATAGGTTGCAGTCTCCTTTTCTTCATCAGATGGTTCGGTTTCCGGGGCGAACAGCGGTTCCCCCTGGAACTTCAGCTCAGGCTTTTCCTGATGGTGGATGTAAGGCGGCCCACCGCCGTCAACGGTGTAACGGATGGCGGGGTGATCGGTCAGCTCGTACTTCAGATCCATCACCGGCTTGGCGCCCCGGATGAACAGGATGGCGTAGCGGTTGTCCAGCCCACGCACCTCATCTGGAGTCAACAATTCGCGGCCGCTCATTTGAAAATTGGTGGAGTACGATCCGGATTTGCCCTTGGTCTGACCGTGAGTTCGGGTGTCAATCGTGGCTTTCCCAAGGGCCTCCGAAATGTACTTATGCGTTGACGATTCGTTGCCGCCCAAGTACAGAATTGTGTCACTATTACCCGGAATTGTCTCCCAACTGTCCTTAAAAAGTTCCTTGATTTGTGCCATATTCTGAATAATGGTGCTTGCCGAAATGTTGCGGGAACGCATGGTTGCCAGCTCACGGGTGAAGCCTGGGAGGGGCATGGCGGCGAACTCGTCCAGCACGAAGTGGACGTGGCAGGGCAAGGCCCCATGGTGGATCTGGTCGGCGCTGTAGTAGAGGGCCTGGAACGCCTGGGCGTAGAGCAGGCTCACTAAAAAGTTAAAGCTCTGGTCGTTGTCGGGTATGACGGCGTAGAGCGCGCACTTCTGCTCCCCCAGGGTGTAGAGGTCCATATCGTCCCTGTCTGTGATGGCCTTGATCTGGGGCAGGTTGAAGGGGGCCAGCCGGACAGCGGTGGACACGAGAATCGATTTTGAGGTTTTGCCCGCCGCCATCTTAAACACTTTGTACTGCCTCACCGCCACGCTATCGGGCTTCTCCCGCTCAATGGCCTGGAAGAGCAGATCCAGGGGCGAGACGTACTCCTCGTCCTCCTCCTTGACCTCGGCGTACTCCAGCACCCGCATCACCATGGAGAAGTTCTGTTCGTATTCCGGAGCCTCCTGCCACAGCATGAGGATGATGGCCTGGAGCAGAGCTGTCTCTGATTTCTCCCAAAACGGGTCGGAATTGTGACTGTTTTTAGGCGTAGTCGCTTGAATCAGGTTGTTTACCAGCCGGAGAGCGTCCTTTTCGTCCCGGATGTAGCGGAAGGGATTATAGCCGTCCGACTGCTCCAGGTTGACGAGGTTCAGCACCCGGATGTCATAGCCCTGGTTCTTGAGGTAGCCGCCCGTGGCCAGCAGGACTTCCGACTTGGGGTCCGTGATCACATAGTTGGTGTTGGCTTCGAGGATATTCGGCTTCACATAGGTTCTCGACTTGCCCGCACCGGAGCCGCCGATGACCAGCACGTTCAGGGAGCGGCGGTGCTTGTGGGTGTCCAGCCCCAGGCGGACGTTTTTGGTCAGCAGCTTGTTCTGTTTCTGAGCGAACATGGCGTTGACCTGCCGGGGGGAGGCCCAGGCGGCGGAGCCGTGTTCCTCGCCGTCACGGGTTCGGCCCTGCTGGTCGGCGTAGAGGCATATCCCCATGATGTACGCCCCGGTGCAGGCCAGGATGGTCACAAGGCTGTGATTCGTCCACTGGATGCGGAAGGGGTGTTCCATGGCCGCCGTCAGGTTAGTGATGATCTCCGGCAGGCCGCCGCCCAGGGACTGAGCCAGCAGCAGCGCCGCCCAGACCACGGGGATGTAGAGGAACAGGTAAACAGCGAGTTTACCTGTCCGGGATGGTTGATTCAGATCGTCCTCACCTCCAAAAAATACAGCAGCCCGAAGAATCTGCGCCTTGACAGCTTCTCCGGGCCTGTGTTACGATAGTTGCGGTACTTCCCTGTGATCCTAACGCACGTTTTTATTGGGACTTTGATCCCTCTTGTGCTATGACCGCAGGGAAGTATCTTTTTTATCTCGTTTTGGGCCTGTTTTTCGCAACAGATTTTGCTTTTTCTCTGGCCGGAGCGGACTGTTTCCTCCCCTGCGCCCGATACCCTTCCAGACGTGCCGCAATGGAAGGACGCTCACTCGTCCCCCTCATAGCGCCGCTCTCTTTGGGTATAGAGGAGCTGATTTTTATAACGTGCGAGTCTCGTTCCGACCGAGAACCGTTTTTTCCCTTGTTCTCCTGACGCTGGGCCACAGGGGCCTGCTGGCGGCCCTGGTCTGGGGACCGCTGGGATACCTCTTGCTGTGGCGGCGCTGGCCTTACGGGGGCCTCCTGGGGCCTGCGCTCCTGCCGCCTGACCTGCACCTGCTCCGGGGCATCACGTTCCGGGGCCTGCCGTTCATGAAATACCTCATACCCCCTCTGGAGCGGCTTGGCGGGCCTGCGCTCCGGCTCCGGGGGCAAGGTGTAGAGGATGCGCTCAAAAATGGCGTTGGCCCGATCCAGCTCCGTCACCGGCAGGATCACATCCAGCACCTTGCCCTTGTCATCCTTGTCCTTGATGACCGAGAACAACAGCTTGTGCTTTTTCGCCAGCTTTTTAAACTGCTTGTATTGCTCCGGCGTCATGGGGAACCGGCGCAGATCCCGCGTCTCCCGCAGCATCTTGCCCATGTTGACCTTGCCGGAGAGGGTCTTGCGGTTACTGGCCAGGGCCATGGTCAGGGCCAGCATATTCTTCAGGGCCGAGCCGGACAGCCGCACCATCACCTCCGTACCGGAGAGCATCATGCGCACCATCTGATCAGCGGCTTCACCGCCTCCTACGTTCATCTCGTTCCACCTCCTTGGTGTGTTCTTCGATTTTATTGATGTCATGTTCCATCTGGGGCAGCCTGTTTAAAATATCACGGCAGAGGGCCAGCTTCTTTCGTCCCGCACGAATCTGCCGGTTGACCTCCGCCACCTGTTCGTAAATTTCCGCCTTTTCCGCAGAGAGCCGTTCTCTGGGGATGCCGCACTGTTCCAGCACAGCCACCGCATCCATGTACCGGGCGTACTCCGTCTCCATCCCGGACAGGCCGTCCTCGTAGAGCTGTTTGGCCTGGGCCAGAGCGGACACATCCGCCAGGGCGTTGTACAGCTTTTTCCGTTTCTTTTTCCGCACATTGAGGATCGTGCGCTGCTTGGTCAGGGTGGCCAGCGCGTCCTCTGTGCGGGACTGGAATGCCGCCATGTCCCCCTGGGTGGCAATGCCATTCTCCCGGAGGAAGTCAAATTGCTCCCGATACCGCTGGGATTTCATCACCTCCTGCCGAAGCTGGGGCGTCATCCGGGGCGGATACTGCCGCTGCCCGATCTTGCCCAGGACGTAGAGGTAGTGGACGTACAGCGCCATAATTCCGGTATATTTCGGATATTTTTTGTAGGGCTTGTAGGCTGGCCGGTAAATGACGGCGGGCCTGCGTCCGGCCTCGATGTCCTCCAGGCCGCTCTGGATGGCCGCCCGGATACCGTCCTCGGTGAACAGCCCATTTTTCCGTCCGGGGTACATGAACCGATCCTGTCCCCGCAGCCGGAAGCCCAGGCGATTCCCGTGGCTGATCTCCCACCCCATGTGTTCCATGAGCATAAAGAAGTGGCCCAGGTCGTTGGCGTCCTCAATGGCCGTCCGCAGGTCCGCCTCCAGCATGGAGCGGAAGGTGGGCTGGCCCCTGGACTGTCGGAGCCATTCGATGTAGCTGACCGCCTTGCCAGAACTGCCCTCCATGATGATGGACAGCCCATGCTCCCGGCACAGCCGGTCCGAGGTGGCCCGGATCTGCTGGTAGTAGCTCTGGGTGTTGCTGTGGTACTTCTCGCCGGTGTCCGCGTTCACAGAGTTGAAGACCAGGTGGGCGTGGATATGCTCCCTGTCCACATGGACCCCGATCACCGTCTCGTACCCCGGCAGATGCTCCTTCGCAAACTCTGCGGCGATCTCCAATGCCTGCTCCGGGGTGACCTCCCCCGGCTTGAAGGACTGGATGATGTGGTAATACTGCACACCATCTTCCTTGCCATAGGCCCGCTTGGTATCCAGCATCTGGCGGCACTCCCGGCCTGGGTCGCAGTTGAGGTGGGCGGTGAGGACGCGCTCCTGGGTCTTGTCCCCGTTGAGGACGTAGCTGATGCCCACGTCCAGGCGGCCCTTCCGGGCCAGGATCTTCGTGATAGCCATGTTCCTAACTCCTGTGGTATAATGATCCCAATAAACTTTAGGAGAAAAATATGTGGTTTTTATTTGCGTTAGGATCGTCCATATTTGCGGCGCTGACCTCGATTTTAGCCAAGATCGGCATTGAGGGGGTAAACTCCAACCTTGCGACAGCCATCCGCACCTTCGTTGTGCTGCTGATGTCCTGGGGGATGGTGTTCATCACGAACACGCAGGGCGGCATTGCAGAGATCAGCAGGCGGAGTTGGCTGTTCCTGATCCTGTCCGGTATTGCCACGGGAGCCTCCTGGCTGTGTTACTATAAGGCCCTGCAAATTGGTGAGGCATCCAAGGTGATACCCATCGACAAGCTGAGTGTTGTGATTACCATGATCCTGGCGGCTGTCATTCTGCATGAGCAGTTCACGCCCAAGTCCATTTTGGGCTGTATCCTGATTGGGGCCGGAACGCTGTTGATGGTGCTGTAACGCTATTTTTTAGCGATCTGGTACATCAGCTCGTAGACCTGATCCAGCAGGTATAGCCCCCGCTTGGCGTCCTCGGCCCTGGCGATCCCGGCGTTGACACTGCGGGCGATCTGGTTGATGTTTACACCGATTTTGTGGACTTCCCAACGAAGGTCCTTGATCTCTTGGATAGGCTTTACCGGGAGTGGAACTTCCTCAATAAGCCGGACGAGGTAGGCCCTCCGGGAGAGGCCGCACTGCTTGGCCTGGGCCACCAGCCGCTGGTACTGCGCCGGCGTCAGTTCGATGTGGACATGATGCCTGCCGTGCTTATCTGCTCTGCTCATGCCGCCTCCTTTTTCCCTTGGGAGAGCTGCCGCTGTTCTCCACCTGAATCTCCTGTTCAAACACTTTTTCCAAATCAAACACATTGCCATAAGGGACGCCCTTCCGGCTGTAGGGCTTCATAGGCATGGGGATCTGGGCCTGCAGCCCCTTCAGCCTCTCCCAATATTGAGGCAAAAACTGATAAATATTTTTCAGTTCCTTCCGGTTCTTATTTTTACAGCACCAGCAGGACACCCTGTCCAGGATGTCATACAGCCGGACACCATTTTCTTCCCAGAAAAATCCCCGCTCATAGCAGAATGCCAGACAGTCCGCCTCCGTCATCCCCGCTTCGGCCAGGGGCGAACACTTGGGGGCCTCCAGCCGTTCCAGCCGTTCCGGCTCGTCCAAGGCGATGCCCACATAGTGGACTTTCGCATCCAGAGCCACGCCATCCAGGGAGCGGGTCTTGAGCTTGGTTCCCCAGCGGCAGGGGCCGCCGCACCAGCCGTAGCCCAGGTGGAAGCCGTTCTTTTTGGAGTCAACTGGCCTGTCCAGCATATTGTATAAAAACGGGACACCCGGCTTCACCTCAGTGAACCGGATGCCCCTCTGCTCCAAGACCGGCTTGATCCGGTCCCGGATATGATAAATGCAGTCAAATTCCATTTCCGAATTGTAAAAAATCACTTCGTCCAATGGCATTTTCTTTTCCAGTAACAGCAGTAACGTGGCTAACGAGTCTTTCCCGAAGCTCACGCTGGCGTAAAATGCCACTCTGCGTTTCACGCTCCCTTCTGCGGCTCCGCCGCCGATCTTCCGCCCACAGGCGGCATAGGGGACAGGGGGAGTTCCCCCTGCAAGCGCGCAAAATGTACATTTGCGCTATGCTTGCGCCCTCACCGCCCAGCGGGCGGTGAGGGCCTTGGCCCCGCCATCGGCGGGGCTTCGCTCCAAGCGGTAGGTTGATTGGAATGGGCGGGCGGCGCCCGCTCTCTTGAAGGGAAAGCCATCACCGCTCCCGCTGGCACCGGGGCTGCCGGGGCTTCAGGTCGTAGCGCTCCACCGGCACATCCCGCAGGTCCAGACTCTGCTTGCTGGGGACATAGCACGAGTACCGGGCGAAGTTGTAGCCCTGGCAGTCCACCAGAATACCGTCCCTGCGGCCTCTGGTGGTCACCAGCAGGCAGCGGGTCACCCTCTTGTCATAGCCAGTCAGGTGCTTATTGGGGATGAGGAAGGGCATATCCCGCAGCAAATTGTCGGAAAAATGCCGAAACTGCTGACCAGACAGTTGGAGAATCTTGACCACCTCCACCTGGATGGGCTGGATAGTTTTGTCCTCCATTAGCTCCTGGGCATGACTGGCTTTGAAGTGGAAACAGCCGTTGATTGTAGATTTTGGCAAAATTTTTACCTCCTGTTGGGTGTTATAGATTCACCTTGTTTCTGCAAAAAAGAAAGGCAAGGTGAATTGTTTACACCTTGCCTGCGGCCCTACCGCTCCGGGAATTTCTTGTGTTTGGGCTTCTGATGCTGCACGGTATCCTGTTCCGGCGCACTATAATTGGAGAGTTCTGTTTTCAGAGCGGAAGCCAGCTCCTGAACAGCGGTATTATCGGGGTGTCCGGCCCGGAGCGAGGAAACAGCCAGGGACAGTTGGCGGACGCTGCATTTTCCGCCCTGCCGGATGAATCGGACGATCTCCGCGATCTGTTCCTTGCGAAGCCCCCTATCCTCCGGGAGCGGATCACAGCGGTGCAGCAGATCGCAGTACAGAGCCGCGATCCGGCCCGGTGTGTTGGCGGCGAAGTAGGGATTGTCCCACTCCGCGAAGGGGACGATGGACAGCGCCTGACAGCCACCGTCCGCCTGCTCCCACACACGCACCCGGTCAAAGCCGATCTCACGGGCGGTCCGGGCCAAGATATCCCTGACGGCGGAATCATCCCGCAGCCCTTCTGTCCGGGTGAAATCGGTGACAAGGTAGTTCTCCCCCTGGCGCACATGGAGGATGTCGGCGGCGCTCATGCCGTCCACGCTCTCCAGGCCCAGGGTCAGACGGGCGGGAGGCTGGCCATCGGAGTCGGGTTCAGCGGCCTCGCTGTTGTAGGGGGCGCTCCGCAGTTCGTCAAACCGGGCCTTTGCCGTTTCAAAAGAGGGGAAATGTTCCAGCGGACTGCGGTTTTCTGCGTTGTCCGCCCAGGTTTTCAGGTCTGCGATGATGTAAATGCCCCACCCTCTGCCGGACTCCTGGGCCGGTCCCTGCACAGGTTCCACCTGCGCGGGCTGCTCCCCGGACAGCGACCGGAGACAGTCCATGTGCGCGGCGGTCCAGATGGCGTTGTTGGTGAGCTGCCTCTGCCACGCTCCCACGCTGGGCGCCCATCGGAAGCCGCCATGCCGCATGGCCGAGCAGGTATCCCGGTCAGGCTTCTCGTGGAAAAACACCTGGAGCCGGTTAGACTGCACATCCATCTTCACCTCGCCGCCCTCGAAGGCCCAGCCCTCGAATTCAGTCTCCTTTTTGGCGGACAGCTCCTCAATCCGCTTCTTCGTCTGGCGGATGTTGACATTATTGTTCGTCAGGAGATAGCTCTCGTAGGGCTTGGGATCAGCCCGCCAGCTCCGGGCCATGGCCGCTTTTCGCTGTTCCGCCTCAACCGGGGTAAGCTGAGGACAACCGTCCAGGGTCTTGTGCTTCCGGTAGTAGGCGTTGACCGCTTTCATCCGCTCCTGTTCCTGCTCCAGCCCTGCCAGCTTCGACTTCAGCTTCTGCACAGCCTCCGGGTCATCGGCGCTGATGCCGCCCCTGCCTGTGCCGCGGATCTTGTCCAGCAGTCCCTGGATCTGCCGCCACTCCGCCATGTTGGCGTCTGCGGCCCGATTCTGTTTTTCCTTTTTCCGCACAGGGAAATTGCTGCCGCCAGCAACCAGGATGGACGGCACACGGGCGGTGATAGCGTAACCTTGATTCATATTCTCCGCCAGCCTGCGGGCGTAGGTGTCCAGCAGACGGTCTATCTTCTCATGGTGGATGGGGTCCACCATCCGCTTCTGCTGCTCCGCGATCTCGGCGGCCTGATCCACAGCGCGGCGGTAGGACTCTGTGGCGCTCCCTGGCACATAATCGGAGAAGCTCATCATCTCTTTCGCCCTGCGGGCCAGTTCTTAATTGATGGGATAATATTTGATGATTGTTCACCTTCTCTAACTCAGAAGATATTAAATGGCACATTAGGCCGTTCTCTCATTACGCACCAGCTTTCAGCGTGCGCAATGTCCCGCGCTTGGATTAGGGGGATGTATAAGCCATTATCGACCTCAAAAATGGCGATCCATCCATCGTTCATGACAGTGAACAGATAGGAGATCCCATTGATGTACCGCCGTTCCTTTTCCCCAGTGCCATTTTGGGCGATCCATTCTTTCAATTCTCCAGCATTTAGCATTGTTGTGACTTCACGGCCTGGGCGAGAACGTCCTCCTCGCTGTCCTCATCCTGCCAGACGCAGGCGGTGGCGCAGGCCATGAACCAGTCCGAGCGCAGCAGAGACAGGATAATATCCCACATACACGCGAAGTCATCGCCGTGGCCCTTGTCCTGGAAGGACAGGGGGTCACCCTCGGAGACACAGGGCAGGCTGTGGGCGGCGAACAGGCTTTTTACCGTCCGGTGAACATCCTCCAGCGTGTGGCCTCGCCGCTCTACGGCGGCTTTGTCAAAGGAAAATTTCACTTTCATTTTGCGACACCTCCTGTTGTTTGGTAGCCCACATCATACCGCACCTTTTCGGCAATATCCAGATAAATCGGCAGACAGCTATCGGTCATAGCCCTTGTGGGGATTTTTCCTGTTGAGCAGCGTCCGCTGCATTTCTCGGCTGTAAAGGCCGAGAAGCTGTCTGTTCTCCGGCGTATCCAGATAAACGCCATCCTCCACATAGGAGATGCCATACAGCAGCTTTACCCCATCCCGTTCCGCGGCCCGCGCGGCCTCCTCGTCCGTTTCGTAGATCCAGGGAACAGCCTGATCGTCCCGTTCCACATGGAGCGCCCCGCAGATATACGGGTCATCGGCGTTCTGGCAGACAGCGAAGACGTAGCCCTTTGATTTCTCCTGCTCCATCATGCCGCCTGCGCCAGCTCCTGGGTGATCCGCTCCCTGGCGAGGCGGGCGTACTCGTCCGTGACCTCGATGCCGGTGGCGGTGTAGCCCTCCAGCACGGCGGCCAGGACAGTGGTGCCGGACCCGGCGAAGGGGTCCAGGATGTGCCCGCCCGGCTCGGTGATTTTCACGATGTCCCGCATGAGCTGCAGGGGCTTCTCCGTCAGGTGGATGCGGTTCTGGGGGTTGCCGTACTTGAACACCCCCGGCAGGCAGGGGACGGGGCGGTTGATGGGCATATCGCCGTTGGACCCCCAGACGATGTACTCGGCCTGCTGGCGGAAGCGGCCCTTCTGGGGGCGGGAGTTGCCCTTGTCCCAGACGGCGGTGCCGCGCCAGATCCAGCCCGCCCACTGGAGGGCGTCGGAGGCAGCGGGGAGCTGCCGCCAGTCGATGAACATACACACCGGCGCCCCCGGTTTGCACAGCTTCCGGGCGTCCGCCAGCCACTCCGCCGCCCAGCGGGTCCAGGAACGCTGATCCTTGGCGTCCCCCTCGAAGGGCGGAGGCGCGTGATCCCCCATGCTGGAATACTTCTTGGCGGTGGACTTGTTCTTCTCCGCCTGGGTGCGGCCCCCGGAGGCGTAGGGCGGATCGGTGATGACGGCGTCGAAGGAGCCGGGGGAGAAGCCCCCCAGCAGCTTCAGGGCATCGCCCTGGATGATCTCCCACTTGGGATTATCGCTCATATGTGTTCCTCGCTTTCTTCTTGTTAGATTTTTGGGGTATAGCAGGCGGAGACAGCTCTGTCTCCACATACTCGCTGATGATGTTGAGGGCTTTGTAATAGTCACCGGAGGCGGCGCATCGCTGGAACATCTCATCAATCTTATCCTGCATCCCGGCTTCCTTCAAAAGCATGGAGGCCCGGCCAAGGACAGCATAGATATTGCCGTCCTGGCCCACCAGCCCCATCCGGGGCTTCTGGGGCTGCGGTTCCGCTTGGAGGAAGCCGCCCAGCCGGTTGGGGACATAGTCGGACAGCCATGTGCCGCCGTATCGGTCATGGGTCTGGATGCGCCACATGGCGAACTTCCCGATATTCAGCTCCGTATCTCCGAAGGGAAACAGCAGGCAGGTCACCCCATCGTGCCGGAAGGATACGACATTCTCTAATTTGCCGCCGTCCAGCAGAATGCCAGCCTCGGTGAGTTCCCGGTTGATGCCGTCCACCCACTCCTGGGGATCGCCGCCGCAGCCCTGGAGGACAAGGCCCTCCTGATCCTCCATGCGCCGCAGGTCATCGGTGGTGATCTGTTTTATCATGTTATCGCTCATGCTGAATCCTCCCGTGTTTCTTTCCACACAAATCTTTCCTGTTGATAGCCGGATGGTGATCAGCCCAGGTATCCCGCATGGATCTTCCCATATCCTTCTGACAGGCTTCTTCCATCAGGCCAACGATCATGTCCTGTTCAGACGGCAGAAGCGTAACGGGTTCCCACCGCTTGCTGCCGTCATATCCATCCTCAATGCACAACTCAGCCCGAAGTGCCAGGGAAACAGGATCATACTTGGCGTACAGATCATAGCTATCATCTAAATTGGGATACACCTGAAAGCGCCGCCCCACGTCAAAGCCTATTTCAATGTGCGCAGTGATCTCCCTGCCGGAGAAATCCATCACCGGATCATGTGTGATCTCGTCCTTGCCGAACGCTTTGACCTCCTGCTGCCCAAATTCGTCCTGCCTATCCTCCCGAATCCGCCAGAGCGTGCGGCCCATTTCCTCGCTGTGGTCATAGCCGGAGATCTCGGACTCCCAATAACCGCGCACAACCTCCAGCGGATCGTCAAACCGGAGCAGAAATTCCACGTCCTCGTCATCGCAGGCGTCCAGCAGTTCCTCGTGGAGCTGCTGGGTGGCGGTGATCTCCGGGGCCATGGCGATCAGCTCGGAGGCTGTTTTCCCTTGGAGAGATTCTATAAAAGCTGTGTAGTTTTCATCCAGGCGTTTCTTCAGGGCGTCCTTCAGTTCACTGCTCATCGCGCACCTTTGCCTTTCCGGGGCGCCTGCCTGCGGGGCGGGCTGTGCCCAATGGTCTGCTGGTCAGTCTTGACCTCAAT
>OFFL01001597.1_pt1 | contig 15449 bp, 10 predicted proteins | sample 1521391 | NCBI WGS metagenome assembly OFFL01 (sample SAMEA3504082, study PRJEB24116) | mouse gut metagenome | biome: mouse gut; feature: mouse-associated habitat; material: faeces | place: Denmark | collected 2011
GGGAGGCCGCGAAGTGGCGGGGGGATTCCGGCACTCAAACAGCTCTATGATTACGGAATCCCCCAGTCATTCGCTGCGCGAATGCCAGCCCCCTTTGGCAAGGGGGCCTTCTGCTTATTCAGGCTCGTCCAAAATAACAACCAGACAGTGATTGCTGGTCTCCGAGCCAAGCGTAAGGGAAGCGTCAATGCCCTGTTCCCGGGCCAGCTGGGCCAGCTGGGGGTCGATGGGCATCCTGGCCAGGAGGGGCAGGCCGTGGGCCTGGGCGGCGGCCTGGGTTTTGCCCTGGCCGAAGAGGGGGATTTCCCTGCCGCAGTCGGGGCAGAGGAGATAGCTCATGTTCTCCACCAGCCCCAGGATGGGCACGCCCATCATCTCCGCCATCTTCACGGCCTTTTCCACCACCATGCCCACCAGCTCCTGGGGGGAGGCCACCACCACGATGCCGTCCAGGGGCAGGGACTGGAAGACGCTGAGGGCCACATCCCCGGTGCCCGGCGGCATATCCACGAAGAGGTAGTCCACATCCCAGATCACGTCGGTCCAGAACTGGGTCACCACCCCGCCGATGACGGGCCCTCGCCAGAGGACCGGGTCCGTCTCGTCGTCCAACAGCAGGTTGACGCTCATCAGCTCGATGCCGCCGCCGGAGAGGACGGGGAGCATCCCCCGCTCGTCCGCCATGGCCCGCTGGTGGACGCCGAAGGCCTTGGGGATGGAGGGGCCGGTGACGTCGGCGTCCAGCACGCCCACCTTATAGCCGGCCCGGCGGGTCAGCACCGCCAGCTGGCTGGTGACCATGGACTTGCCGACGCCGCCCTTGCCGCTGGAGACGGCAATGATGTTGCGGACGGAATCAAAAACCTTAACGCCTCTCTGAACTTCATGGGCGATGATGTTTTGGCTGATTTTGACATCGGCGGGAATACCGGCCTCGACCAGTTTGGCACGGACCATCTCTTCAATGACGGGGCCCTGTGTTTTGGCCGGGTAATCTAATTCGATTTGGACGGTTGTTTTTCCGTCTTCTGTAGTAACTTTCTTCAGAGCCTTAGAAGAAACTAAATCTTTGCCCGTGTTCGGGTCAATGACGCCAGAGAGAACCTCTCTGATTTTTTCCTGCATTGTGTTCTCCTTACTGTTGGACTCGGCAGGCGCGAAAGCCCCTTTCCAAGTTTGTCCTAGGATATCAGATACTTCGTAACTCCTGCTTACGAGTTCCTGATCCGCTAAAATTATTTCTTTTCAAAAGCATTCTAGAAAAAGTCATGACTAATCGCACTATCTTCTTGACGACGGCACTGCCGTACGCCAATGGAAATTTCCATTTCGGACACATCATGGAATACATCCAGGCCGACATTTGGGTCCGTCATCAGCGGATGTGCGGATCAACCGTTCACTTTGTCGGCGCAGATGATGCCCACGGTGCTCCGATCATGATCTCAGCTCAGAAAAAAGGCGTCACGCCTCAGGAATACGTGGCCGAAATCTCTGCCGGCCGCGCCAAGTACCTCAACGGATTCTTCATCCGTTTCGACCACTGGCACTCTACGGACAGCAAAGAAAATACTGAGCTGGCCCAAGACATCTACAAGCGCCTGAAAAAAGCCGGCCTGATTTATTCCAAGGAAATCGAACAGTATTACGACCCGGTCCGCGAGATGTTCCTTGCCGACCGTTTCATTAAAGGCACCTGCCCCAAGTGCGGCGCACCTGACCAGTACGGCGACTCCTGCGAAGTCTGTGCTTCCGTTTATCGCCCGACCGACTTGATTAACCCTTACTCCGCTCTGTCCGGAAGCAAGCTTGAACTGCGCAAGTCCAAACACTTTTTCTTCAAACTGTCCGATCCCAACTGCGTAGAATTCCTGCGTCAGTGGACCCGCGGCACTGCCCCGGACGGTACCCCTCGCCTGCAGTCTCAGATCGTCGCTAAAACAGCAGAATGGCTGGGTAAGGACGGAGACTTGAGCGACTGGGACATCTCTCGTGACGCCCCTTACTTCGGCATTGAAATTCCCGATGAACCGGGCAAGTTCTTCTATGTTTGGCTGGACGCCCCGATCGGCTACCTCGCCAGTCTGAAAGCCTACTGCGAATCCAAGGGCATCAATTTCGAAGCCCTGCTTGAGACCTCCACAACCGAACAGATTCACATCATCGGTAAGGACATCGCTTACTTCCATACGCTTTTCTGGCCTGCCATGCTGCACTTCTCCGGCAAACCTTTCCGTGTACCGGACCATGTCTGGGCGCACGGCTTCGTTACCGTAGACGGTCAAAAGATGAGTAAGAGCCGCGGCACCGGTCTTGATCCTCTGGTTTATCTTGAACTCGGCATGGATCCGGAATGGCTGCGCTACTACTTCGCCTACAAGCTCAATTCCAAGGTCGAAGACGTAGACTTTAGCTCCGCCGACTTCATTTCCCGCACTAATTCCGACTTGGTCGGCAAGTACGTCAACATTGCCAGCCGTTCTGCAGGCTTCCTTGTGAAGCGCTTCGAAGGCCGCGTCCTGGACCAGGCCATTGCGGAAAGCAGCCTGATTTCCGAAATCAAGGCCGCCGCTTCTGATATCAACGCTTCTTTCGAAGGATGTGAATACGGCAAGGCTCTTCGCGCCGTCATGGAGCTTGCCAACAAAGTCAATGAATTCGTTGATCAGAAACAGCCCTGGGAATTGGCCAAGCAGCCTGAAAAGGCCGCTGAACTGCACGCCGTCTGCTCCGTGACGCTTGAAGCCTTCCGTCTGCTGACGCTGTTCCTGAAACCGGTTCTCCCCCGCACTGCTGAAAATGTCGAAACTTTCCTCAACTGCGGTGAACTGACCTGGAAGTCCGTTGACAGTGCTTTGTCTTCCGACAAACCGATCAACCCCTTCAAGCACCTCATGAAGCGCGTTGAAGAAAAACAGGTTCAGCAGCTCTTTGAACTGAGCTCCAAGGCTGCCAAGGCAGCTTCCGAACCTGCCAAGGAAGAGAAGAAGGCAGAGGCCGAATCTGAAGAATTCGTATTCGAACCTTTAGCTCCGAATATCGCTTTTGATGACTTCGCCAAGGTTGACCTCAGAATCGGCAAGATCCTGGACTGCAAGAAAGTTGAAAAGAGCCGCAAGCTCCTTCAGCTTACGATTGATATCGGTGAAAAAGAACCACGCAACATCTTCTCCGGCATCGCCGCTTACTACAAACCGGAAGATCTGATCGGCAAGCTCACCGTGGTTGTCGCCAACTTAGAGCCGCGCAAGATGATGGGCAGTTTCTCTCAGGGCATGCTGCTTTCCGCCTCCGACGGAGCAGACACACCTTCGGGTCTTTATCTGCTTGAACCGTTCCCGGGTGCTAAGCCGGGTATGCGTCTGCACTAATCACGATCTTTAGTAAAACCCTCGGTCCGAACGCCGAGGGTTCTTTTTTTCAGCTACAGATAAACCTTTATTTTTGGAAAATAGTTGAAGCTTTACGCTCAAATGTGAGATATTGGGAGGATAATCTAGGCACTTAGCTTCAGAACCCAAGTTCTAAATAAGTTTATTTTTGCCTCGGCAGCCTTACTGCCGTAAGTTATCCACTGTATTCGATCCAAGATAAATGAGCGCGAGATCTCACATCGTAGAGGCCCTGCATCGTTTCCCGTTAGCACGATTCGAGCCAGCCTCTCTTTGCATTTTAAAAAATTATTCTTTCTCCACTTTCACAAGTGACCTCTCCGCAGGCCTCACTGTCGGTGTTGTGGCACTTCCTCTTGCGATGGCTTTTGCCATTGCTTCCGGCATGACGCCGGAATCCGGTATTTACACCGCCATCATTGCCGGATTTTTAATTTCTCTTTTAGGCGGATGCAAAGTTCAGATCGGCGGTCCGGCCGGCGCCTTCATTGTTATCGTTTACGGCATTATTGCTCAGTACGGCGTCGGCAACCTGCTCATCGCAACCTTTTTCTCGGGCATATTCCTATTCCTAATGGGACTCTTTAAGATCGGGAGCTTCATACGATTTATTCCGGTCTCGATCGTTATCGGCTTTACCAACGGTATTGCCGTGCTCATCGGTCTTTCTCAGATCAAGGACTTCTTAGGCCTAAACATTGCCAAGATGCCGGCTGACTTTTTCCATCAGATTGAGACGCTGGCCGGCGCCATCAATACCGTTAACCCATACGCCGTCGGCTTAGGTCTCGCCTCCTTAATCATTGTTTTTGTCTGGCCTCGTTCCTGGACCATCGGCGGTGCACCGTGGAGAAGATGGCTCGCAAGAATTCCGAGTACCGTTGTCGTGCTGATCGTCATGACGGCACTGGTCTCTTTGTTTAACCTTCCGGTTGAAACCATCGGTTCTAAATTCGGCGGTATTCCGCAGGGACTCCCGCAATTCCAAGTTCCTGATATCAGCTGGGGCAACGTTAAGCAGCTGCTCGGACCGGCGATCACATTGGCCTTACTGGGCGCAATCGAATCTCTGCTTTGCGCACGCGTGGCCGACGCAATGACCGACGAACGCCATGATCCCAATCAGGAATTGATGGGACAAGGCATTGCCAACTGCATCGTTCCCTTCTTCGGAGGTCTGCCTTCTACCGGCACGATTGCCCGTACCGTTACTAATATCAAGAGCGGAGCCGTCACACCGATGGCCGGCATGATTCACAGTCTGACCCTGTTGGTCATTATCCTGGTGGCTGCTCCCTTGGCAATGAACGTCCCTCTGTGTGCGCTTTCTGCCATCCTTCTGTTCATGGCCTTTAACATGGGCAATTGGCATGAGTTCGTGCGCCTCAGACAGTTCACCATGTCTTACAAGGCAACACTGCTGGTGACGTTCTTCCTGACAGTGATCTTCGACCTGACCGTTGCTGTTGAGATCGGCCTACTCACCGCTGCTCTGTTCTTCCTCTATCGCATGAACACGCTTACTCGTGTGATTCCCAAGACTCTCCCCTTCGATGCTCCGAAGCAGATTGAAGCCTGGGCAATGGAAGGTGCACTTTTCTTCGGTTCAGTCTCTAAACTGGAAATCGTCACTGACCCGAAACACATCAACGCGCCCGATGCGCCAGAAGTCGTTATTTTCGACTTCACCGATTTGCTTTCGATTGACAACAGTGCGCTCGACATCATTGAGTCCTTCCAGCGGAACCTCGTGAAACACGGCAAGATTCTTATTGTGGTCGGAGCGAGCGAGCATCCGCTTCGTCAAATGAGACGATTGGGCTTGGCTCAGCGCCTCGGCAAGTACATGTGCCCCGACATGGAAACTGCGCTCCAATTGGCCCGTGAGGCCCTCTACAAGAAAGAGGACTCTACCCAAAATCCGAGAGAAGAAATCCGGATAGTTGAACGAAAATAATTCGCTTTTCAAACGAGCCCGTCCGCAGCGACGGGCTTTTTTTGCGGCCTAAAAGGCTAAAGTTATTCTTGTCTAGACAAACACTCTTCTGTCGTGCTATATGTCTATCAAAGCATAAAAATACCCTCGGAGAGAAGGATGGGAAATGTATCCGTAGAGTGGCTGGCCGCGATCAGCACAGGGCGAGAGTACAGTATCGACGAAAAGAAAAAAGGCTACGCAGTCCCCGTCACGCCTTGGCTTCATCCGCCGGTTGGTAAGAGGCTGAGGAGTCTGATTATTAAACTAGGAACTGTTCGTGAATTAGAGCGGCAAGAGATACTTTATCCACAAGATAGAAAGGTATCTGATATTGTTTTAGTTCAGCAAGGCGTAACTGCCCGCAACTTTGGGCACGCTGTTTCCGCTCCCAAAGCCGCTGCTATTTCTACTCCCGGGCACTTTGCTTGCGGAAATCTTAATTTCATGACTCGACGGCCTTCCCTGGGCAATTATTTCGCCTTAACTAAGGCTCAAGTTGTCGTTTGTCCAAAAGATCTGTTGTTGCCGGTTCTTACGACAGACCCAGAGCTTTTTGCTTATACCATTCGTCTACTGGAAAGTTGTACTCTTTCTGACCGATTAGGTTTTGCATTGATGGCCTTTGCTTCAGTTGAGCTCCGTCTGAAGGCATTTGTTGTGACTTGGGCGATTCATTACGGCAAACTATCCCCCGATGGCCTTATCAAGTGCCCAATCCCCCTGACGAGAAATAATCGTTGTCTAGTCGCAAATGCTTCTCCTGTCTCTACCGATAATGCATTAAAACGCTGGAAAGAAGATGGTGCTTGGGTACGCGACGGCGATTTTGTCACTTTCCCGGCAAATTTCGTTGACGATGCTTATCAATGGATGCACTCAGCGGAAGAAAGCAGCGACTACGCTTATCCAAACACCTTCAAGGAGCTTATGGAAGCCCTGCCGCCACTCACTAATCCTTGGTATTAATTTTTAATTTGTTTCATTTAAGTTTTTAGGGCCGCCTAGCTCTGATACAGGCGGCTCATGCATTTTCATTAAATCTTCGGCCTAACGTATTAGCTTTTTTGTCATTTTCATATTCTCGAAAACCCTTGAAGTATCCACCAAAGCCTTTGGGTAGTTAAGAAATCCTTCAGTTTTTAAACTTTTCTTATCGGTTATGAAGAGCCGACAACATCATCAAGGAGGATTTTTAAATGACATTCACCCGCAGAACCTTTATGGAAACCACTTGCGCTCTGAGCGCCGGACTCGTTTTCGGAAGCGTAGCCCATGCTTCAACCAAAGTTCCTGAAAAATGGGATGAGACCTGCAGTCTTCTGGTTATCGGTACCGGTTTCGCCGGCCTAGGCGCTGCCCTTGAAAGCCACTATCTTGGCATGAAAGACATTCTGGTTGTTGACAAGATGCCCTCTGCCGGCGGCAACTCCATCATCAACGGCGGTGCCATTGCAGCTGCCGGCACTGATATGCAGGAAAAGGCCGGTATTAAAGACAATGCCGATCTTCTTTACTCCGACATTCTGAAAGCCGGCGGCGGTCTTGCCCATAAAGAACTTGCCAGAAGAATCGCCGACGAATCCGTTTCCAACTATAAATGGCTTCGTGACGAAGTCGGCGTCAAGTTCAAAGCCGTCACTTACCACGGCGGTCACTCCGTTCCTCGCAGTCATGCCGTGATGGAAAACAGCGGCGCCGGATTCATCAATCCGATGCTTGCAAAATGCAAAGAATTCGGCATCAAGATTCAGCTGAGAACCATTGTGGATGACCTGATCGTCAACGATAAAGGCTGCGTCGTCGGAGTTAAAGCCCGCATCAACCATCGCTTCAACCGTCCTGACAGCGGCAAAGTCGTCTACATCCGCGCGACCAAGGGCGTGCTGATTGCCTCCGGCGGTTTCAGCCAGAACGTCAAGATGCGTACCAGCCATGACCCGCGTCTGACCGACGCTTTCGGCTCCACGAACCATCCGGGCGCAACCGGCGAAATGATTCAGGAGGCTCAGGCTTTAGGCGCTAACACCATTCATATGGACTGGATCCAGTTAGGACCGTGGACCTCTCCTGACGAAAACGGCTTCGGTCTCGCTCCGCTCGCCGTGGAATCCATGGTCGGCTATGGCCCCATGATCAACCCGACCACCAGCAAGCGCTTCATTAAAGAAACCGGCAACCGCAAAGTTCGTGCTGATGCCATCGTCGCCCTCGGCAAACCGGCCATCATCTATACCTGCGAAGCCAACATGATGAACAAGGTCGTCGGCAAGAACATGAAGCCCGAACAGTTTGAAACTGCCCTTAAGAACGGTGTCATCCGCAAGTTCGACGATCTCAAGTCTCTGGCTGACTTCTACAAGCTGGACTACTCCACCCTTGAGAAAGAAAACGAAAAATTCAACGGCTACATGAAGGCCATGAAGGATCCAGAATTCGACTGCATGTTCTTCAAAGACGCTGTCCTCAACACCAAGGGACCGTTCTACGCCATTCGTTTGTGGCCGCGTGTTCACCACACCATGGGCGGTCTTGAAATCAACGAAAAAGCCCAGGTTCTCGACGTCAAGGGCAATCCGATTGCCGGTCTGTACGCAGCAGGCGAAGCCACCGGCGGCGTACACGGCATGGTCCGTCTCGGAACCGTTGCTGTTGCCGACTGCATCATCTTCGGTCGTATCGCCGCTCGCACCGCTAACGGCTGGGCCGGCTGCTAATTCTCTTCCCTAGTCCGAAGCCTCCGACCGGAGGCTTCGGAAGGAGAACCAACATGACCCCATTGAATTCACTGACAAAATTACTCGGGATCGGACTCCTTGCCGCGATGTTTTCCTGCTCGGCCTTCGCAGCCGACGCCCCGAAGATGGGTGCCGATAAGCACGTCGCCAAAGGCGTCGCATGCCAGACCTGTCACGGAACCGACCTCAAGAATCCGAATCTTCCGACAGAAGAAACCTGCACACAGTGCCATCCGAAAGCAGCGCTTATTGAAAAAACGAAAGATCTTCCCGGCGCCAATCCTCATAACGCGCCACATAACGGAGACTGCGTTAACTGCCATCTGATGCATGAGCCGCCGGAAGACTATTGCGCACAGTGCCATAAATTCAACTTCAAAGTGAAATAGATCAAATGACACAAAAAAGGGAGGAATACCTTATGAAATCAACAAAAATAATTGCTGCGCTCGCATGCAGCTTCTGCGGAAGCGTTTACGCTTCCGACGTCTCGATCTACGGGATGGTGGATGCGTATGTCCAGCTTTACAACGGCGGAAACGGCACAGTTGTCGACTTAGGTAGCGGCGGTAAAGGAGGATCGCGTGTCGGCATCAAAGGAACGGAAGACCTAGGAGGCGGAACCAGTGTCTTCTTCCGCCTGGAAAACGGTTTCTTTGTCGATAACGGCACCAACACTACCGCCGCTCAGCCGGAGGGCTGGGCGTTCCAAAGAGAAGCCGTTCTCGGAATTAGAAATACGGATTGGGGTACGTTTTCTTTCGGTCGCCAGTACACGCTGAACTTCGGCGGCATCGCGCAGTTTGACGCTTTTGCCTGCAGTTTAGGCAGCACGATCAACAACTTTATGGCGCCGGCGCCTTACTTGCCGAATAACCATATTCCGGGCATCAACGGAGCTTCCGGTGTCGACAACCTGACCCGCAGAGACAATTCTTTTATCTACGAAAGCCCGAGCCTCGGCGGCTTGAGGTTCTCCGCCATGGTTTCTTTGGGTGAACAGAATAAGCTGAACTCCGAAACCGAGATGTCGAATAAATACGGCAACAGCTACGCAGCTCAGGCTGTCTATCGCAAAGGCGCCTTCGGTATCGGCTTTACCTACACCTATCAAAACCTGGCTGCAGAAGCTCCGAACAACCTCAAGGATCCGAATGCGCATGCTGTACTGTACAACTTAGGCGCGAGCTACGATTTCGGATTCACCAAGCTCTACGGCAATCTGGTTTACAAGAACGGATCTAAAGCTGCGGTGCGTGATACCAACCCGAACATTATGGTGTACAGCGTATCGACTAAGACTCCGTTATTCGGCGGCAATCTTTTAAACGGCTTTGCGTATTTAAAGAACAATACGACGGATTCAGCCAATGCATGGAACGTTTCGGCTCGATATGACTATCCGCTGAGCAAGCGCACCACTGTCTACGCCGGTGCGGCTTATCTTAACAACGAGAAGAACGTAAATTACACAATCAACGGCGGAGGCGGCACTTCATCCGCACCGACCACGAACATGGGTAAAAATCCATGGACCACGTTCGTAGGCATGAACCACACCTTCTAAAAAATTTTCTTCTTTCGTGATCTGAGCAGTACTTCAAAGTCTTGACCTTCAGGAATACGGCAATCTCCTTCCGTACTCCTGAAGGTTTTCTTATTCGGTCAGATCTGAGCGTAGACGGGCTTGTACATTGCAGCCTGAATCGCTTCGGATAAATCTTTGGGTTTCGGCACGCCGGCAACGCCGGCCGTGAAACATTCCTCGGCGACCGCAGCTGCAATGGATTGAGAGACTTCGCGAATCTTTGTCAGCGACGGGAACAAGCTGCCGTTTTCTAAGTCTTCATCCGAAACTTTCTTAGAGAGCGCTTCTGCCGCACTTAAAAACACACTTTGCGGTACAACGCGAGGCGAAGCAGTCACCAATCCGAGGCCGATTCCGGGGAAGACATACGAGTTGTTGCTCTGACGAGGAATGAACGTCTTTCCGTTCAGTTCAACCTGCGGGAAAGGACTTCCGGAGGCAAAGAGACATTTCCCTTCCGTGTAGGTGTAAGCCTCTCTTGCCGTACACTCCGAACGAGACGTCGGGTTCGATAACGCAAAGATGATCGGACGCTCATTGATTCTTGCCATTGCGCTGAGCACGTAAGCATTAAAGGATCCTGCCTGAGCAGCGCAGCCTACAATCGCGGTGGGCTTTACTTCACCGATGGCATCCAGGAACGTGCTCTGAGGTTCCAGTTCATGAGCAAATTTCTGCTTCAGCGGCGTCAGTCCTTCCCTGTCTTTTGTTACCAGACCGTGAGAGTCAAAGAGGAAAATCCTATTGATGGCTTCTTCCTGGCTCAGGCCTTCCTTCATCATGGCTTCAACCAGCAGATCGGCAATGCCGCCGGCGGCCTCTCCGGCGCCCAAGAAAAGAAATTTTTCCTCGGAAAGAGAACTTCCCTTTGCCCTTGCGGCAGCATAGAAACCGGCAACGGCTACAGCTGCCGTCCCTTGAATATCGTCGTTAAAACAAGCGGTCTTGTCCTTCCACTGATCTAACAGAGCGAAGGCATGGCGATTGGCAAAGTCTTCGAATTGGATAATCACCTGAGGCCAGCGTGCTTTGGCGGCTTCAATGAACTCTTGAACGAACGCGTAGTATTCCTCACCGTCGACTCTCGGCTGCTGAAGACCGAGATATAGCGGATCGTGCAGCAGACCTTGATTATTGGTACCGACATCCAAGAGCACGGGCAAGGAGCGCGCAGGATTGAGTCCTGCACAGGCTGTATAAAGAGAAAGTTTGCCGATCGGAATCCCCATTCCGCCGGCGCCGAGGTCGCCTAATCCGAGAATACGTTCGCCGTCCGTCACGACGATCATATCGACATCGTCATGCGGCCAATTATTGATCACCTCTTGAACGGATCCCTTATCTTCAATCGTGACATAAAGCCCTTCCGGTTCGGAATAAATTCGATCGAATTCCTGACAGGCTTTTCCGACCGTCGGCGTATAGACGATGGGCATCAGCTCCTCGATATTATTTTCAAGGAGGTAATAAAAGAGGGTTGCGTTTCTGTGTCGAATCAGCGAAAGGATTTCGTATTTCTGAAGCGGCTCTTCTGCCTGACGAATTCTTTCTAAAGCTCGCTTGGCCTGATGCTCCAGCGTCGTCACTCTCGGAGGAAGCAGTCCGCGGAGTTTCCGTTTTATTCTGGCTTCCCGACTAAAGGCCGTTCCTTGATTGACGAACGGATCATCCAGGGCTTCCGTTCCCACACTGATATTTTTCATTTATATTTTCCGAAAAACAGAAAGTTCGACAGAACGGAGCGAATAGCCGGTACCAGTCGCATCAGACTCCTGTCGAAAGAGAGAGACGAGCCCTCTCCCGAACCAGAGTACAGCTTATCAGGTCAAACAGCGCTACGACAACTTTTCAGGAATAGCAGGCGCCTGAAGCACATCGACGCCCTGCTGCTGCATTTGCTTGACTTCGGGAATCCGCAGGCGCAGAGCCGTGTAAATCGGCTGGCTCTTCAAAGCCTGAGCCGTAAAGAATGCCAAGGCCGACCCGATGAGCATCGGAAGTGTTAAATCCCAGCATGCGGTCATTTCAAGGATCAGTAGAACGCCGGTTATCGGAGCACAAATCGTGGAGGCAAAGAAGGCGCTCATCCCAACGGCGCAGAAAGCCATTGGGTTTAAATCAAATCCGATGAGATTCAGCGTCCATGCAAAAACGTGGCCTAAGATTCCGCCCATCAGAAGAAGCGGTGAGAAGAGACCGCCGGGAACCCCTGTGGCGTAGCAAAGAGGCGCAAAGAACCAGCGTATCAATCCGATGACTAAGACCGTTGCGATAGGGAACGTATAGTTCAGCATCTCGGTGCCCAGCTGATCTCCGCCGCCCGCAAGCCCCGGAGCAAAATAAACCAGCAGGGCAACGACAACGCCGATGATCCCGGCCTTCACTTCGGGGAGGACTTTTTTGAAGTACGCATTCGTGTTCAGAAGAATGAGAACCATCTTGTTATAGAGCGGTCCCATCACTCCGATAAAGATGCCGAACAAAATGAAGGCGACAGATTCTTTGACACCCGGAATCATGAAAGATCGATTGATCACGTTGTAGTCAGGCTGCATGCCGAGAATCGTCATAGAGACCGTGCAGCCGGCAAAAACGCAGATCAGCGTCGGAATCACAAGGTTCATCCGGATATCTTTCGTGACTTCCTCGAAGGTGAACATCGCTCCGCCGAGCGGAGACGAAAAAGCCACACCCAAGCCGGTACCAGCAGACGCAATAGTGAGAAAACGAAGCTCTTCTTTCGAGAATTTCAGTATGCGGGCAATCGTCGCTCCGATAGAAGCACCCATTTGAACCGTCGGACCTTCACGGCCCAAAGCCATACCGCTGCCCAGCGTCAAAATACCGCCGAAGAACTTAACCAATAAGATCTTAAAGCGCGCCGGTTCAACCTCTTCTCTCCAGGCCGTTTCAACATATTGAATTCCACTGCCGCCGGCCGTCGGAGCAAAACGAACTAAGAATCGTCCGATGACGGCGCAGGCCACGCAAACAGCCACAACAGCTCCGAATCCTTCCCAAAAACTGACGGAATGGGCCCATGTCGTTAACTGCATCCGCAAATGGTCCGCTTTATGCAGGAAGTACTGGAAGTATCCGCCGACTGCCCCGGTACAAAGGCCGGCAAACAAGCATACTAAATAAAACCAACATTTACGCGTAAAGGACACGATCCCTCCTTTAGGGATACTCCGCCGAGTTCCGAATTTTTCTTGATGTTCTTTAGCTTAATAAGCTAAAAGGCAATAGTTTCTGAGGGATCACGAAATTGGGGAATTAAAAAAGGACCCGAAGGTCCTCGATCATCAATCTGCGATTGATTACATCTGCTTTTTAGCAAGTCCTGCCGCGCTGCTCTTCGGATAAAGCTTGATGAGCTTATTAAAAGTAGCCTTGGCTTCCGCGGGTTTCTTAGAATCCATCTGAGCCATACCGACAAGCAGATAGGCCTCAGGCACTTTAGCATGTTTGCTGTAGCCTGAAATCAGACGCTGCTCGGTGGCGATCGTCTGCGCAAAGTTGCCTTTCATGTAGTAGCTGCTGCCGAGCCAGTACAGAGCATCAGGATAAACCTTTGTCTTGCTGTACTTTTGTGTCATGCCTGAGAAGCATTTAATCGCTTGATTGGCGTCGCCCTTTTGAAAGACGGACAAGCAGCGGTCAAGTTCCTGCTTTGCGGAAATCTCCCGATCAGAAGCGGCTGCTGCTGCCTTGGCCTTAGGATCCATTTCATTCAGACGATTCGAAAGATCGTCATAAATGGTCTCGGCGTTTTGTTTTTCCTTACCGACGGAATTGGTCAGATCCTCTACTTTGCCGCGGAGCGTCTGAACTTCCTTCGTCAGTTTTTCCAGTCGGTCATACAGCGACATCTGCACTTCCTGCTGAGACTTCAGCTGATCGCGAAGCTCCAGAATTGCTTTGCGGGCTTCATCGTCTCCGAAGAGCGCCCATGCCGATGTATTGACGGACAACAGAACGGTGCCAAGGAGCACCAGCGCGATTCTTTTCATGTAAATTACTTATTGAGCATGTAGTGGATATCAACTCTGCGGTTTTCGTAGTAAGCCGCTTCGTCATGACCTTCGGCTTTGGGTTTTTCTTTACCGTAGCTGATCGTTTCGATTTGCTGAGGAGAAACGCCCAAGAGTGTCATACGTTCTTTGACGGCTTCAGCTCTCTTCTGACCCAGAGCCAGGTTGTATTCACGTCCGCCGCGTTCGTCGGTATTGCCTTCCAGACGAACGTTCAGGTTCTTGTGAGCAGCCAGGAACTGAGCGTGATTGGTCACGACCGGCATCTGGTCGGGAGAGACGGTATAGCTGTCAAAATCAAAGTGAACTTCGCGGTTAGCGAGCGGACCGGTCTTAGAGCTCAGAGCTTCTTCAACGGAAGTTCCGTCAGTGATAGAGCCGGCTTTATCCTTATCCAGATCTACTGTAGAGCAAGCCGAGAGCGAAAGAGCGACAGCTGCTGCGGCTGCGCAAATAGCAAATCTTGAAGAGATCATCTTCTTCGTCCTTTTATTTAATGGTGGGACCCCAGGAGGGTTCGCGAATGTCTCCACTGGTACCCGAGAGTCGGGAACGAGTGCTTCCGTCCGTGGAGACAGTGGACAGAACACCCTTACCTCCAACCTCGGAGGCATAAATAATCATGTTGCCGTTCGGCGAGTAGCTCGGCGATTCATTCTTTCCGATTTCGGAAAGCGGGATCACGTTGCCGGTCGCCAAATCCTGCTGCACGAGCTTAAAGTGACCGCCGGTACGAACAATGTAGGCGACCTGGTCGTTTTTCGGACTTACTGCCGGGCTAATAGCATAGGCATTGCCGAAGCTAATGCGTTCAGCAGAACCGCCTGCAACCGGCTTTCTGTAAATCTGCGGATTGCCGCCGCGGTCGCTTGTGAAGTAAATATATTTGCCGTCCGGCGAGAATGCGGGCTCTGTATCAATACTGCTGCCCGTCGTGAACTGTCTGAGATTCTGTCCGTTGGTATCCAGCAAATAAATCTTCGTGCCGCCGTCCTTCGACAGAGCCACGGCCAGCGTGCCGCCGTCAGGGCTAAAGGCCGGCGCACTGTTGTTGCCGCGGAAAGCAGCGACCTGACGACGTTTGCCCGTGCTCAAATCATGAATCCAAACGGTCGGCTTACCGGTCTCAAAGGAGGTATAAGCAATCTGTCTGCCGTTAGGAGACCAATCGATGGAAATGATCGGATGTCTGATGCGAAGGGCAACCTGAGGGTTGTAGCCGTCGCTGTCTGCGACCATGATGGCATAGTTGTTTTTGCCCTGTTGAGAAACATAAGCGATGCGTGTCGCAAAATCGCCTTTTTCTCCGGTCAGACGTTCAAAGATTCGGTCTGCAATCTTATGGGCATAAAGACGCAGGTCATCTTTCGGGGAAATATAGGAAGCCTCGTCGGTCTCCTGCTTTTTCACCGGGTCAAAGAGACGGAACTTGATTTCATAGCGTCCGTCGGCAGCGCGTGTCACGGAGCCGTCGGCAAATGCGCCGACGCCGGCTGTGCCTAAAGCTTTCCAATCGGGATCTTTGTCGAGTGCCGTAGCGGCATCACAGGAAACTAGTCGGAAAAAACCGCTGCGGACCAAATCGTTGCCGATAATTTCGGCAATATTTTCAGGCGCTTCGCTATTACCGAAAAACGGCTGAATAGCGATTGGAAATTGGTTTGCCCCGACACCTTGAATATTCACAAAAAGCTGTGCAAATGCCGGTTGGGCGGCTGCTAT
>OFFL01001605.1_pt1 | contig 15385 bp, 17 predicted proteins | sample 1521391 | NCBI WGS metagenome assembly OFFL01 (sample SAMEA3504082, study PRJEB24116) | mouse gut metagenome | biome: mouse gut; feature: mouse-associated habitat; material: faeces | place: Denmark | collected 2011
GAAAATCGCTATGCCATAGCCTTGGCAGGCCATCGCACAGCGATTTTGTTCAATTCCACTTTGTTTGCTTCTCCCTCCAAAAAAGCTTCCATCCCCGCATCTTCCACCCCCGAGGCTATCATCTCTCTAATTTCCCCACTCTCAGACAGCTGATACATTCTCTCCGTCAGCAAATGAAGATTAGAACTCACATTCTGCGATGCGATCTTTACCATAGGCTCCATCGTATTTAACATCGTATGATCTGTTGTATTAAAGCTGGCAGCCACCATAAAAGAAGTGATCAGACATACGATCACTATAGAGACCACCATTACATAGCGTATGATTTTAGTCTTTATGCTTCCTTCCTTCATATGTTTAATATCCTCTCCTGAATCAATCTATCAATATACTCTGCCAATCCTAAAATTTTCCTTTTGCATGAGCGATCGCAATGCCGATAAGTTCCACCAGCCCAAATCCCAAAATGCCGGCAATGATCAGCCAGAATCCCATATTTTCACCGGACTTCCCGCTCTCATAAGCGCTCATCATCTCTTTATTCTGCTGCTTTTGTGCAGACTGGGGAACCGTTTCCGTTACGGATTCTTTTACCAGCCCCTCTCCGCTTTCCTCTGCAGAGGCTATCATTTCGCCTTCTCCGTCTGCTTCTCCCGGCTTCCGTTCCGCGGCGACCCCGCCTTGATCAGCAGAAGGTGTCACAGGCTTTTGTTTCTTCCCGGACACAGCCTGAGTCTCAGAAGACCGGATAGTCTGCTCCGGTGCCGACTGATCAGCTGCCGGTACAGAGGGAGCCCCGGCGTTTTCCTGTTTCTTATCGGAAGTTCCGGAAGAACCGCCATTTCCCGATCCCCCGCTGGAAGATGCCTTTCCCGCCGATCCATTTCCTGCTGATCCCTTTTCGTCCGATCCTTTTCCTGTCGTTTCCGTTCCCGCTGATACCTTTCCTCCCGAATCCTTTTCGGAAGTACCTGTCTCTTCCTGCGTCTCCTCCTTCTGTTTCTCCACGGCAAACGTCACTTCCAGAATATTTTCATCATAAGCAAGATCGTTAAATGCAAGCTGCACATTCATCGATCTGACGTCCGTCACATTCAGCTCTTTTCCGGACAGATTAACGCTTTTTATACAATAACCATCTTTTGCCTTCAATGTCACCGTTTGGGATTTATCCCTTTCCAGCTTGCAGATCTTATCGCTCCCTGTAATTTCCCCTCCCTCCGAATTCAGAAGCAGGACTTTTCTGACATCCTTTACCGCTTTGTCATCTTTTACCGCAACGACCGCATAGGGACTGAAGGATTTGCAGGCGATCACCAGTCCGTACTGTGTCACGGCACAGTCGATCTCCTCCACATCCACGATCTTTCCGCCTTTCTTTATAAAATGGTATGCCTTATAAACCACACCCTCCGTATCGGCGCCATACCCCTCCGGAAATCCCACTGAAATCCTGACGCTGCTGCCGGTACTTACAATGCTTTTATTGCACAGCATCAGATCAATATTGTAGGTGGCGCTTTGCAGAACCGTATCTCCTTCCTCTTTGATCTTATCAAGCATTTCTTTCTTCTGATTTTTATCCGGTTCGCTCACCGAAAGCACCGGCTTTGACGCCACAATGGTTACATTGCTGACCACATCCTCCAATTTTTCTCCGGACGCAAGCACCCACCCTTTGCTGGAGAGATCTCCCGGTTCCAGAAGCTGAGGCTTTGCCCCCACATTAAAGTAATACCCCTGAGGACGGTATGCACAAATGGATATCTTTTTCTTCACATCATAGGTGAAACTATGAGGCTCTTTTAAACTGCCCTTTCCTCTGAGTCCTGTGATCTCAAATTCATAGGTGGCATAGTTATCTGCAAGCATCTCGCTGGGCGTAAAATCAAACGTTATCGTACGGTCTCCATCCCAGCTGAACTTCTCGATCTTACTGTTGGCCGCCGCACTCCAGCCATCCTTTACCGTCAGTTTATATCCCGCTTTTTTTCCATCGTACTCTTCCAGCTGCTCGTCATATACGGCAGTGATCGAATAGGTATTTCCCATGGTCAGAAAACCGGTGTTGCCCGGTATCAGTCTGGTTGCCCAGGGAGCCGGCACATAGTTTCCCTTCGGATTTTCAAGCTGCCCTGTAGAGACAAGAAAGTCCTCCTCTGTCCCCTGGAACTCCCAGTTCCTGCTCAGTTCTTCCGCCGTCAGTTTGTCATCTCCGTAAAGCGGCCCCGCCGGCGCCATCTTTGTCACCGCAAATTCAATCAGTCTGCTGTTGGAATTGGCAATCACCAGCGCGTCCTTAAGCTGAGGCATCATAAACGGAGTCGGATCGGAATATCCCCATTTTCCCGGTTCATCTTCACCGGTTGCAGGCACATACTGATAAAACCGTGAAAGAATATAAACGCCTTCCTTCTCCACCGCATCCTTGTAACCCAGGCCTTTATAGCTGACTTTGAACACGCCGGTCTCCCCTTCAAGTTCCGTTCCGCTCCTGTATCCTACCCGCAGTCCGTCCTGATCAAACACAATTTTATATCCTTCACTGTCTGTGGTCCCCACACTGGAAGCGTCTCCGCTTCCTCCCGCCAGAACCGGATATGTAAACAGAAAACCTGCAGGCGACATAATCCCATCCGGCACATGATGCTCTTTCATCACCGAACTGTCTGCCAGCAGATACGTATCGGAAGCAGCACCGTCCTCCATGCCATCATTGGCAGTGGCATCCACACCGTACCATGTTCCATCTATCTGCACATAATTCCACATATGCAGGTTTCTGCTGCCGTCCGACTCCTGATAGTACCCCTGCACCAGAACGCTCTTTATTCCCATGGCATCCAGAACACTCTTTACCGCTCTGGCATATCCTTCGCAGAGGCTCTCCCCCTTTACCAGGGCGCCGTAGGAAGTTCTGATATGTCCTGTGTTTCCTTCGCTGCAATTCGTTTCAAGTTTGTAGACCGTATCTTTCAGAATGGCATCATGGGCGGCAATCACCTGCTCTTTGACCGCCTCGGCCTTTTTTGCCTCCCCGGCGATTCTGTTTATTTTGGCTTCCTGCTCTTTTATGGCATTCTCGACCTGCTCTTTCCCATCAAAACCCTTCGTAAAATAAACGCTTTCCTCATCCTTTGCTCCCAGATAAGCCCTGTAACCGCTCTCCTCATTTCCCTCCACCGTAATGGAAAGTGCTGAAAAATCCACATAAAAAATTTCCGGATAATCCGCATAAAAGGCATCCCTGGCCGCACCGAAGGCTTTCAGCAGGCTGTCATACTTTCCCTCGCAGGCTGCAAGCTCATCCTGCGTCATATGGCCGTTTGCCACAAGATCATAGCGCTCCGTACCCGTTTTCAGGATGCCCTGTTCATACATCCCGTACATGGCGTCATAAACAGATTTCGCTTCCGCCGAAAGCTGATCATAATAGTACCTGACATTGTTCGTATTGGCTGCTTCCGCCCGGTCTTCGACACCGGTTAAACAGAAAACCGCTACAAGAAGCAACGCCAGAAACACAGCCGTTTTTCTCTTTTGTTTCATCTCTTTTCCCTCTCCTCATGGTAATCTATTTCTTTTGCATCTCCAGGTAAGCAGGGAAGATTTATCTTCTCTGCCCGCCGCGCGGAGCGCATACCGCCAAGCAGCTGATTTCCGTATGCTCTCCCGTGCACAAAAAAGGCACCCGCCATTACAGTATGTGCCTGATTTTTCCAGCTATTTGCAGTTTTTATTATATCGAAAAGAACTTACCATGTCAATCGGTCAACAGTACATTTTGCAACTATATTTTCTATATCGTCAGATCAATAATTCCTGTAGCAGTCCTCTCTGCCAGATACCTGTTATGGGTGACGGTAAGTATGCCCATATTCCTCTTTTCCGCCTCCTTAAAAATCACCTTCCAGATCTGCGCCTGAGTGATCCCATCCAACATAGTGCTGATCTCATCACAGATCAGGTAATCCGCACCGCTCATCAGTGCCCTAGCCACACAGAATCTCTGCAGTTCACCGCCGGAAAGTTCTCTCGGAAAGCGCTCAAGCCAGGCCTGCTCCATGCCGAAAGCATCAAGCACCTCCTCCCTGAGGCTGCCGCTTTCTTCCAACACCTTCTTAAGCTTCCAGCGGGGATTCACTGCCTTTTCGGGATGCTGGAAGATCAGCTGGACAGGGCAAATTCCCTTCCGGGGAAGCTGCTTTCCGTCAAGCAATACCTCTCCTCTGACCGGTTCCAGATACCCCGCTAACAGCATGGCAAGGGTGGTCTTACCGAAACCGCTGGGCGCAAAAACCGCCAGACGCTGCCCTCTGTCAATGGTTATACTGCGGCCTTCCAGAATCCAGGGCTGCCTGCGGCCATATCGAAAACTTATATTTTTTGCCTCAAGCGCCATGGTAACACCTCACTTCCCCACTCCGTATTTCTGATACGGGCGGAACCTGTTTCTCACACTGCTTTGTTCTATGGGGACACCGTGGTGCAAACAGGCAGCCTTCCGGCAGACTGCCCGCGTAGGGCTGGAACCCCGGAAGCGGCTCAAAGCCGTTTTGCGGCAGCGCTCTCCACAACGCTCTGGAATAGGGGTGGCGCAGAGCGTCCGGCCCCTTCTTAAAGTCCGATGACGGCGCGGTTTCCACTGTGGTTCCCGCATAAAATACGGCAACCCTGTCCGCAAAGTTAACCGCAAGATCAATATCATGGGTGATCAGAATAACGGCCTTTCCCTCATCGGCCATCTCCCGGAACATCCGCAAAGCTTCCACAGCCTGTTCCAGGCTCATGCCGGGCGTGGGCTCATCCGCCAGAATCAGTTCCGCATCTGTCATCAGGGCAGTGGATACCAGCACACGCCTCGCCATACCGCCTGAAAGTTCAAAGGGATAAAGCCGCTTTGTCTGTTCCGGCAGGCCAAGCCGCTTAAAAAGCGCCCGTCGCTTTTCCGCCTGCTTCGGCCTCCGATACCCTTCCGTCTGAGGACCCACCTTCATAAGCGGATCCAGAAAAGCAACCGACTGCGGCACAAACGCGATCTCCGTTCCCCGAAGCTTTTTCTGCAGTTTCGGCGTAAGCTCCTGTCCTTTGTAGTGCAGATGCCCGCCCACCGTGGCGTTATCCGGCAAAATACCCAAAACAGCGGAAGCAAGCAGGCTTTTGCCGGAGCCGGAAGAACCTGCAATGGCAACGATCTCCCCGGGATATACCGTCAGATACAGATCGGAGATCACCTGCAGATCCTTTTGTTCAAATCCCTGGTCATACATGCGAAAGGACACGGACAGGTTATGTATTTCCAGTAATGTTTCCTTCTTCTGTTCCATATTTCCCCCTATTCCTGTGCGCTGTAAGGATCCAGTATTCTCCGCAGCTGTTCTCCCAGCCTGTCGATCATCAGGACAAGCAATACTAACGTCAGACCGGGCAGCACCGCGCTCCACCACATTCCCGCGGACAGACAGCGCATGCTCTCCGACAGGATGATGCCGATGGCCGGCTGTTCCGGGGGCAGACCGAATCCCAGAAAAGAGATCGAGGCTTCGTGCAGGATCGCATGGGGAAACATCAGGATCAGTCCCACCAAAAACTGCGGTGCCAGATGCGGCAGCATATGATGCATCAGAATAAAACCGCCGGATTTCCCGAGTTTTCGCGAAATGGCCACATACCGCTCCGAACGCAGCTGCAAAACCTCGCCTCTGACCAGTCTGGCCAGACTGCACCAGTGGGTTGCGGCGATTCCCGCGATCAGTCCTTTTAAGCCCCGCCCCAGGGCAAAGGATATCAAAATAATCAGGATGGTATGGGGGATCCCCATCACCAGATCGATCAGCCAGCTTATCACGGCATCCACCCGTTTGGAGCCGATGGCCGCGGCCGCTCCCGCAAGCACCGCGATCACCGCACTGACCGCAGAGGCGGCCAGACCCACCGTAATGCTGACGGAGAGACCTTTCAGCGTGCGAAAAAACAGATCTCTCCCCAGCGCATCCGTCCCGAAAGGATGGGCCGGACAGGGCGGAAGCTTTGCGTTTAAAAAACTGCCTGTCACCATATCTTCCGAAATCAAAATACCGCTGCTATAGACTGCAGCCAGCATAACAGCCATGAGCACGGTAAAAAGCATCATTCTGCTTCGACGGTTTATTCTCTTCATTTCCCCACCTCTCTAATCTGGGGATCGATCACCCCGTAAAGCAGATTTGCAATCATGTTGCCGACACACACAAACAGCGCGGAAACCAGTGTCACGCCGAGAAGCAGCGGAACATCCCCCTGCAGTCCGGCCGCTGATACAGCACTGCCGAGTCCCGGATAACTGAACACATTTTCCGCCATCACCGAGCCCCCAAACAGCTCCGCAAAGGAAGCAAACTGCAGCGTCAGCGCAGGGAGCAGAATATTGCGCAGTCCGTGGCGGCGCAGAATCGTCCACCGTCCCTCTCCTCTCGCCCTGGCAAACAGAACATATTCACTGTTTAATACATCCACCAGCTTCTGACGGGTGTGCAGTGCAATACCGGAAAAGGACGTCAGACTCAGCGTAAAGGCCGGCAGAATCAGGTGATAGAGTTTCTGTCCCAGAGTTACCTTCTCGCGAAGCACACCCACAGGGGAAGAAAATCCAACGGGAAACCAGCCAAGCCGCACGGAAAAGATCAGGAGAAACACTAACCCCAGCCAGAAGACAGGGACACTGCTCAGGAACAGGCAAAACTTCTTTATGATCTTATCCGGCAGCCTGTCCCTGTACATTCCCATCACGCACCCCAGGACAAATCCCGTCGCCCCGGCCAGTATCCATGCGCACAGCATCAGGGCAAGGGAATTGAGAAACCGCTCGCCGATAATGTCCGCCACAGGTCTGCGGTAAATTGCCGATTCGCCGAAATTTCCATGAAGCAGTTCTGTGAACCATCCGATATAGCGATCCACCGGCGCATCATCCAGTCCCCAATACGCCTCGATCTCAGCCCGCTGCTCAGGCGATACGGCAGTGCCAAGTCCTGAGATATACTGCCCCACGGGATCCACCGGCGACAGGTTTACAAGCACAAAGGCCAGAATGGTCACCGCAAACAGCAGGGAGATCATTTTTATACCGTATGAGACAAAGATGCGGGCAAGCCGCCCAAATGTTCTTTTCATAGTTTACCTTATTTCCGCGCTGCTTTTGTCTCGATTTATTGGAACTGCACATTGACCAGTTTGTGCCAGGCAGCGCCCAGACACAACTCCCACTATTTCCTCCATAGATATCACAATCCAAAAGCCAGGAAAGCGGACTGCTGAAAAATAGCAGTTATTCAGACCAGGCCCACTCACTGAGATTCTGGATAAGCGGCAGGCCGTGCCCGTGGCCGTGAATCGGCTGTTCCCCGATGGAAAGACCATCCCTTACATAGGTCACATGGTCCAGATTGACGATCCACACCCAGGGGCAGGCCCCTCGCATGGCGGTACCTTCCCTGCCGTCCCACTGTACCTTCCGCCAGTTTTCATTGGCCTCCTCCACCGTAAGCGCTTCCATTGCGGCATCCAGATAGCCGTCCGTCACATCGCTCCCATAGCCTTCCGGGTTATAAAAGTCCTCCGCCAGAGCGCCTTCGGAACGATACAGATAATAAGTCTCATTCGGAATCGACGAACCCCAGCCCATCATCACCGCATCGGAGAACATACGCTTTGTGATCTCATCCCAGCTGACGCCCTCCACCCGGATACGGATGCCGATCTCACCGACCTGTTCGGCCGCCGCCATGGCTACCGCCTGGCGAACGGAATCGCCGGCCGGATAGATACAGCAAAACTCGGCTTTCAGACCATTCTTCTCCACAATACCGTCGCCGTCCGCATCGGCCCATCCGCCCTCTGCCAGAAGTTTCTTTGCATAGGCGGCATCGGTTTCTATTCTGACTTCGGGATTGTTCCAGGGCATCCCGTCATTCTCGGAGTAAGCGGGTCTGCCGAAGCCGTTTAACACAACATCCGCAACCTGTTCGCGATCAATGGCATAAGCAACCGCCTGACGTATCTCCGGATTGCAGGTAACATTATTCCCGATGGGAGCGCCGCTTTCCGTGACTTTCCCTTCCGCCGGAAGAACGGGAAGGGTAAAACCGCGGTTGTCAGCAGAGGGAATCGCTTCCACATGGTATCCCGCCACCTCCGCCCGGCCAAGCGTGGCGGAAGAATAGGCCACATCCACCTCCCCCGCCTGAACAGCCGCAAGCGCGGCATCCTCCGACATAAAAACAACAGTTACATTTTTGATGGCCGGAACGCCGCCGTAATAATTTTCGTTGGCGGTAAACAGGATCTGTTCCTGGGCTCTCCACTCCACAAACCTGTAGGGCCCGGATCCGATCGGCTGGACACCGTAGTCTTCATCGTAGGCGTGTTCCGGGACAATGCCCACGGAAGCCAGGGTATTTAAGAAGATGGACGTCGGTTTGGAGAGTGTGATCACAACCGTCCTTTCATCCGGGGCCTCAACCCTTTCCATATAGGTGAGATCCACAGAACCCCGGGCTGCCTTCGCGGTCTCTAATGTAAAGGCAACGTCCGATGCCGTCACCTTCTCCCCGTCCGTGAAAAAGGCATCGTCACGAATCCTGAAGGTCCATGTCAGACCATCGGCGGACAGTTCATACTCTGTTGCCAGGTCATTTTCAAAGGTGAGATCCGATGTGTATTTTACTAACGTGCTCTGCACGATCGGAGAATTGCCGTGTCCCCAGCCTTTGGTCGGATCTAACGTTTCCGGCTCGGATCCGATGGCGATGACCACGCTGTCATCGGCATGGTTTGTGTTTTCCTTTCCGCAGGCGCTCATCCCGAAGAGTAAAAACAAAGCAGAAAGCAGAACTGAAATTTTTTTCCTTTTCATCCATGATACCATCCTTTTCCTTTTTTCTCCGGACGCCCCTGATATCATCGAGCAGGAAGCTTTTTCCTACCCGCCGCGCAGGACATCCGTCAGCTTTGCTGACATATTTCCCCCGGCGTCCCCGCGCATAAAAGAAAGCACACAGATCCCCTTCTGAGGACATGGGTGCTTTCCAAGCATACGATTCTTTTTATAAAAATTCTGATATTACTTATTCCCCACAGGCTGATGCTTCTGCATCAGTACAGACAGCTTCCTGCTGTCAGAAAAGATTATAACCCGAACAGGCTGAAAAAGCAAGCAAATTATCATTTCTGTAATTCAGCCACAACCGCCTGTATCAGTTTCCCGATATTTAAACCGCCGGCGCCCACCACGATATTATCACAGTGACTGACCGGTATCAGGAGACGCCGTGCATCGCTCTGCGCCACTGCATTAGCCATGCGGGGCGTTATCTCTCCAAGCATGGCGTCGGCAATCACAATACCGATGGGCCCGATAATAACATCCGCTTTTCTGCTGTTTACAACCACCGCATTCTCCCCGGTGGCGGCATGATCCGCGCCGGCTTTTAACATGGCGGCGGTTGCCGTTGTATTTGTGCCCACCGCCGTAATAACCGCATCCTGTATATTTTCCCTGATTGCCGCAATCAGCTGCCTTCCGATTCCGCCTCCCTGTGCGTCTATAATCAGTATGTTCATTGCGCCTTCCTCCTCTTTTCTTCTATCATACTTTAAGTTTTATCTCTTTTCAACAAATTGTTTCTGAATGAAATAGCTTGCACCCCTTTCCCCGGCGTGTTAGGATATTTTTACAGACAATTCATCCCGGAAAGGAGTACAGCGATACCATGAGCTATATCCGGCACAAAGCCGAGGAATCCCTTGAGGATTACCTTGAAACAATACTGATCCTGAGTAAACGCCTTCCTGTCGTGCGCTCTATCGATGTGGCGACTGAACTGCAGTTTTCCAAACCCAGCGTGAGCGTGGCCGTAAAAAATCTGAAAAACCGCGGATACATCACTGTTTCAGAGGAAGGCTACCTTCATCTGACAGACGAGGGGCGAAAGATTGCAGAAAGCGTCTATGAACGTCATACCCTGCTGACAGACTGGCTGGTCTATCTTGGCGTTGATCCCGTCATTGCAGCAAATGACGCCTGTAAAATGGAGCATGACATCACTCCGGAAAGTTATGAGGCGATGAAAAAATGTATCCTCGCCATTTTAGATCGGAACATGACATGACAGCCCGATCACATTCAGATTTCCTGTAAATGCCGAACCGATCTGGTAGACCATCAGTGCCACTGCATAAGCTAACCCGCATTGGTAACCGATCGCAAACCACGTCCATTTTGCATTGTTCATCTCCCGCCTGATTGCGCCGATAGCCGCAAAGCAGGTGGCGCACAGAAGGCTGAACACCAGGAAGGAATATCCCGCTGCCTTGCCGAAATTTGCACCGATCTCAGGCCATCCGCCGGGATAGAGGATCCCCATTGTACCGACGATATTTTCTTTCGCCACAAGGCCTGTGATGAATGCCACCGCTGACTGCCAGTTTCCCCAGCCGAGGGGTGTAAAGATCCATGCGATCGCACTGCCCACCGCCGCAAGAAGCGACTGTTCCATCTCCTCTTCGGCAAGCATCTGGAAACCTTCCGGCGTAAATCCAAAATAAGTCGTAAACCAGATCACAATGGTGGACAGAAGGATAATCGTGCCTGCTTTCCTGATGGAAAGTTCATAGCCGCGGACGGTCTCCACTCGGACGGTATCGCCAACTTTCGATTCCTTCAGTGTTTTCATTCCGTTATCCTCCTCATTTCATAGATTTTAATAAAACACGCGCGTCAGAAAAACTGTCCTGCGCATTTATTGTTTTGTCACATCCGGCTCAGATCATAATTTTCTGCGCCATTTCTCTGCTGACTGCGATGCGGGAGTCCTTCACCTTCACAATGACATTGCCTCCGATGGCGTTTATCACCGTGATCTCTCCTCCCACAACAAAACCGAGGTTCTCCAGATAAATTTTTACCTCCTGCTTTCCCCCGATTTTTCTGATAATGTTTTCCTGACATCCTTCTGTTTGATTTTGGTTAGTAAACGCTAACTATATATTGTAATACGGCAGTGACCAGTTTTTGTCAATCCTATTTTCAGCGCTGACCGAAAGTTCATCACTCTGACCAACCCATTAGGATCTACTAACTTCTTATTTTGTGCAAAATATCCCTGCAATAGATTTGCAATCAATCTTCCGTTGCTTTTTGAAGGTCTCTTTTCTGCCTCCCGTCATTTTCGGTTTTTTCCTATCCATTCCACAGCAAAATCTACCAATGCTCTTTGGCTCATCATGGAAAGTATACCGTTTCCCAATGATACATGACGCACCTGACCTGTCTGCTCAAATGCCTCTCCGATTACGGGAAAGTCCTCGCCATCTACAGCCAGTGTTTCATAGTCTTTCCACACCCTCTGCCCGTCAACCCGTATGGCACTGCTTTCGATCACTGTATGCTTGCCCGGATACTCAGCCCGTACATCTGCCAAATGCAGGGAAGTATTCTTGTCATAGTCAACGCCGATCAACAGTACATATCCATCAAGTTCATACAGCCTGCCAATAGGTGAACTGTCACCAAAAATATCAGACAGGTCATGATTTTCTGTCAAATATCCCGCATAATGCCCCCTTGCCGCTACTGACCTTGCAGGGTGATCGCTTCTAAGTGTCCCCGGCCACTGCCGGAACATTTCCGATACAGCCCCCATTGTATTTGTCGGTGTAACCATTTTATCATAAGCAGGTATATTTTCACGTATAACATCCCACCATTCTTCTGGCTCCTGCCAGTAAACCCCTGTCTTTGGATCTAAATTTTTCCATGACTGTGTTGGCATCATGATAGTGCCTTCTTCGCCAACGCTCTCCAGTAACGCTTCAATAACTGACTGTGCGCCGCCACATACATATCCCAGACTGCTCAGCGATGTATGTACCATAAGCGCCTGCCCTCTTTTGACACCTACTTCCTTTAAGGCAGCTTTAATATCATCAGGAATTACCAGTTTTCTCTTTTCCATCTTATTATTCCTCCATTTTCCGGTTACTTTGAGCATAAGGAATTTATCTGCCTTCTCCATCTCCTTTGCCAGTGCATTCACCAATGCAGAAATAAATTGGTCTTCCAACGTATGCCCCTCATATTTCTCATGGTCATTGATAACCACTCCTATAATTTTAGAATCATTCTGTGCCAAAAGTATCCCTGCCATATTCGCAATATACTGACGCTTTTCCAAAAGCTCCTGAACACGCTTGACTTTTTCGTCTGATATTTTCTTTGTTTTTCCGTGAATTACATTCGATACAGTAGCAGTACTCAAGCCTAATTCCTCAGCAATATCAGCAATCCTTATCCTTCCGTTTTCCACATACATCAATCCTTTCTTTATGGCTATCGGCATTATAATTTTCTAAAATATAAAATACCTTGTGATTTTTCAACACTGTATATTTTTTATACCATATCACACATGGGTATCCTGTTTTGATTCTCGGCTGTTCAGGAGGCATACCGTCTCAACGGTATTACCAGATTCCCACAAAACTTAAATACAATCTTATATTTTGAATTCTTTTAAAATTACCGCATATTTTCTATAATCAGCTATTGAAGATTGAAAATCTTTTTGAGCTTCTTTGGGCAAATCCTCAATAACTTCTTTTTCTACAAACTCTGCAATTTCTTTCATTGCATTAGCCACATCTTCTATTATTTGTTCAAAAGTACTAATCAGTGTATAATGCATTAGACGATTTCTATATTGATAAATATGTATACTTGAAGTAAATACATATTTCACTTCACATATATTTTTTAATCTAGAAATTCCCGACTTAACATCCACACTTATAAAATCACCCTCTAAATAATCCGAATACTTAGCTTTATTCAAATCAGAAAAAATGAGCGTCCAGTGTTCCTGTTCCAATCTATACTTAACAATTCACTCTAGACAATTTGCTAAATTCAATATGATATGCTTCACACATAATTCATCAAAAACACCCTGTCTAGATAAATCCAAAAATGGATCCAATTCTGCATTTACCATTTCCATAGAATCATGTATATTGTTTTCAATAAAAGTTCATATTTCATAATACATCACCATTCACCTTCGTTTCCTTTGAAATAGAAAACATTCATTCTGTTATTATCTATCCCTTATGCAAATCCACTCCTAATTTTGGTAAATTATTTAAACTTACAGCCTCTAACGTCTGCAACTGCTGTACCGCCAATTGACGAAGCAATTCCATTCTTTCCTTTTGTTTCTTTCCCTGATTAATCAGAACTGCATTATAACTTTCCAAATTCGCAAGCACTAATAATTGATTCAGTGTTGCCACATCCCGCATATTACCTTTTTCCATTGGATTTTCATCTTTCCATTGTTTCGCTGTCTTTCCAAATAAAACAACATTTAACATATCTGCTTCATTAGCATAGGTGCATGCAACCTGTGCAGGTGTTAATTCTGGTGGAATTAGATTTTCTTTAATTGCATCTGTATGTATCCTGTAATTCAACTTAGAAATTTCTCTATTCAAATTCCACCCCAAAGACAACCGACTGTTTTCATCTGTCTTTAAACGCCTATAATCTTTCATAATATACAGCTGAAACTCAGGAGAAATCCAAGTTGCAAAGGACATGGCTATATCGCTATGGGCATATGTTCCTCCGTAACGTCCTGCTTTTGAAACAATACCAATGGCATTCATCTGTGTAATCCACTTTGTCGGTGTCATAACAAAACGATTTAATCCCGCCTCATTTTTAACCGCCTCGAATTGCACACGGTTAAAATCAGGATTATGCAGTTCTTCCCAAACGCCTAAAAATTCTATTGTGTTACGATTGCGCATCCAGTTTTGAATCACAAACCGCGGGTCATCTTCATTTCTATATTTTGCAATATCTGTTAATGAGATAAACTCATTTTCAAAATTTGTTGTATAGATGCCAATATCAATACCTTTAGCATGAATAGTCTCTTTCACAATTTTTGCCATGCAATCCCTCCTTCTTCCACAACTTAAATTCGCACTCTACATTATGCAGGAAATCTTTTCTTCGTATCCTCATCTCCATCTTCCCACATTTCCCGATATGCTTCAATATAACTCTTAACACAACTAGGATATATGTACAAATATCTTCTACACACTCTTTTATACAATCCCAGTATTTTCTCATCACAAGCAAACTCCAGTACATAATCAAGCAAATGTGACAATTCATCTTCTGACACAATTCTGCCGCACACATCTTCAACCAACGGCAAATATAACTCATAGGCTTTTTGATGCATTTCAACTATCTGCTCTGCAATCTGATAAATCCTTTCATCCATTAAATTACCTCAAAATATTTAAGCGCATCCATTATCGCTTCTACTTTCTCTTTCGGTGGATACTTCCTCGGATGTTTTAATTCTTTTACCGTATTAGGAGCATCATACATTGTTAATCCCAAAGACCTTTTCACATCTGCAATATACGCAGTATGTACTTTAAATCGGTATTTGAATATCAGTAAATTATGACCTCTCAACAGAGGTTACAGTGTTTTAATAAAATCCTCCAAAAGCCTTGAAAATAAAGGATTTATCGCAATGTGTTCGCCTTATCTCTTTATACGGTAACACACAAGTTTACTCTTTTCCTCATTGCTCATAAGGGCAAATGCAAGGGCAAGATAATCTCATAACAAGATATAACAGAGTGTGGCAATCGGAGAACTGTGATGTATGTGCGAATATATTATAACGGAGGACTTTTTAATGGATAAGTATATTTATGATGAAAGCAACGGTCTTTGGTATGAACTGCAAGGAGATTATTATATTCCTTGCCTTACTTTACCAGCCGAAAAAGGACACAAGCCTATCGGCTTATGGGGGCAGCGACACAAACACTATTTGCAGGAACATAAACGGGCAGTTTACACCACGCTTCTCACAAGCGGAAAATTGAACTGTTATCTTGCTGATATTGACGAACAAGCAACGAAGATGATGTTTCGATTGGTCGAACAAATGGCTGACAAGGAGGGCGTGACTGAACAACTAAAAGCAGAAAGCATGATATTGTGGATTGGAAGAATGAATGAAATACAAGCGAGGGCGAGAGAAATTGTATATAGCGAACTGATTTATAACTAATGAGCGTAACGCTTATTGCCTTAAAATACAGTGGGTGGAGGATAATACTTCCCCTACTGTATTTTGGGCTTGCAGATAGCAACAAAACAAGGCTTCTCATTAGGCAATAGCGTTACATTGACACGCTACTGCTTATGCAAATGAACAACAGTATAGAAATCTTCACGCCTTCGTGATATACTTTTTATACAGGAACAAATTAGAATTTGAGGAGGTGTTTTATGTTTAATGAAATATGC
>OFFL01001607.1_pt1 | contig 15384 bp, 9 predicted proteins | sample 1521391 | NCBI WGS metagenome assembly OFFL01 (sample SAMEA3504082, study PRJEB24116) | mouse gut metagenome | biome: mouse gut; feature: mouse-associated habitat; material: faeces | place: Denmark | collected 2011
GGATAGCGGAAGCCAATCCCTCCAGTTCGTTGCCCTGATAAGAGCCGAAAGGCATGTCGACAATGACCATGGCACGCTTCACACCGCGAACCACGGATTTGCCATGATAAATCATCTGGTCGAGCGTGATGGGAAGCGTGGTGACATTGCCTGCCATTACATTGGAAGCGGAATCTCCCACCAGAATCACGTCTACCCCGGCACCGTCCACAATCTGCGCCATAGTATAGTCATAAGATGTCAACATTGATATCTTTTCGCCTCTTTGCTTCATTTCAACAAGGCGATGTGTAGTCACTTTACGAGTGTCGTCTGAAATATAACCCATGATAGTATTTACAATTTGGCAATTTACAATTTACAATTACTCAATTTAATTTTCGGCGCAAAGGTAATCCTTTTTCTGATTACTTGTGCAATTGAGTTAATTTATCGTAAGTGAATCCCTGAAAGTCATCCAATACATAATGACACAACGGAGCTATGTCTTCACGGGAATTGGTGGTTGCCAGCCCTATAACGGTAGCTCCTGAAGCCATGCCGGCTTTCAGCCCGTTAAAAGAATCCTCGAATACATATGTGGTGTCGGGAGTTGTGCCGAAAACCTCCATACCCAACAGAAAACAATCCGGTGCAGGCTTGGAAGCCGTAAACATCTCGGCCGTAAGAATACGGTCGAAAAGAGTCTTTATTTCGGGATGAACCCGATAGACAGCTGCCATCTTCGCTTCGTTGGAGCTGGTCACTACGGCAGTCTTCACCCCATTCCGGTGTAGGTCGGCAATGAAGTCAAGCACTCCGGGAATAAAGTCGAATGACATTTCCTGTTCAAAGCGGTTCAGCCGTTCGGTAATTTCGGCCTGTTCCTTCGCCATGCCCGGAAAAAAGGTATCATAAATATAGACCAGCGTCTGGCCCTTCACCCTGCCTTCAATATCATCCATACCCAAATACTGCTTTCCCATTTCATGCCAGAAGTGACTGTACTGTGTTTCCGTGTCTACCACCACGCCGTCAAAATCAAAAAGTACGGCGGTTGCTTTTGTTGTGTCCATAAACTTTCTTTTACCTAAATCTGTTAATACCAAAACATTATAGTGTACAAAGGTGGGAATAATCTGCGAATCAAACAAATATTTTATACCTTTGTGCTCCTTAATTGACTCATATCAAATGAACAACGCGCATATATTAGGAACCGAACGTATTGGCAAACTGCTTGTGCAGTACTCCATTCCGGCCATTATAGGCATGACGATTACTTCGTTGTACAACATCATCGACAGCATTTTCATCGGTCATGGCGTAGGTCCTATGGGCATTGCCGGACTCGCCATTACTTTCCCTCTGATGAATCTGGTCGTGGCTTTCTGTACGATGGTATCGGCAGGCGGTTCCACCATTTCGTCCATCCGTCTGGGGCAGAAAGACCTGGACGGAGCAACGGAAGTATTGGGAAACACACTGATGTTCTGCCTGGTCAACGCATTCATATTCGGCAGTGTTTCATTCATCTTTCTGGATGATATTCTGCGCTTCTTCGGTGCCAGCAATGATACGTTGCCATATGCACGCGACTTTATGCAGGTAATATTACTGGGTACCCCCGTCACTTATACCATGATTGGCCTGAACAATATCATGCGTGCCACGGGATATCCCAAGAAAGCGATGCTCACGTCTATGGTAACGGTAGTCTGCAACATAATCCTCGCTCCCATTTTCATCTTCCAATTTGACTGGGGAATACGGGGAGCTGCAACGGCAACGGTCATCTCGCAGTTCATCGGCATGGTGTGGGTAGTGAGCCATTTCCTGCAAAAGACAAGTGTGGTACGTCTGCAACGGGGGTTCTGGAAGATGAAGAAACGCATCATCAGCAGTATATTATCCATCGGTATGTCACCGTTCCTGATGAACGTCACGGCATGTATCATTGTGATTATCGTAAACAACAGCCTCCAACAGTACGGAGGCGATATGGCCATCGGGGCATATGGCATTATCAACCGACTGCTGGTACTCTATGTAATGATTGTATTGGGGCTGACGATGGGAATGCAACCGATTGTAGGCTATAACTTCGGTGCGCAAAAGCACGACCGTGTAAAGACTACCCTGCGCCTGACCATCATTGCCGGAGTATGTATCACCAGTACAGGCTTCCTTATCTGCGAATTGTTCCCCCATGCCATATCTGCCATCTTTACCAGTGATGAAGAGTTGATAGATATTGCTTCCAGAGGCGTACGCATTGCCGTAGCCATATTCCCGCTGGTAGGTGCACAGATTGTCATTGGCAATTTCTTCCAAAGCATCGGGAAAGCGAAAATCAGCATCTTCTTATCGCTGACACGCCAATTACTGTATCTGTTGCCGGGACTACTGATATTCCCGCATTACTTTGGGCTGGACGGCATCTGGATATGTATGCCGGTATCGGACTTCTTTGCTTTTGTAACGGCAGCGGTGGCACTGTGGATATATAATACCCGGTTATCTGTCAAGAGCAGATTTGCGAAAGATTAAAAGATTATAGGAAAAAGAAAAGGAGAAGCCATACCTCTCCTTTTACGCTAATTTAAAATTGAAGTGTTTATAAAATCACTTTATAAAGATACAGCATTCAGAAGCCGATGTCAAGTGTTTCGGGATATTTCATTCACTCTTGATGCTATTTACCGGATTCTCATTGGCAACATGCCATGATTTCATCACTACACATCCCACAATAAATGTAAGCAACAAGAAGCCGATACTGATATATCCGACGATAGGTAGTAGCACCACATCACTAAATTGACTGATCCAGATTTGCCCCACCTTATAAGCTCCAAATGTTCCAAGCACTACAGACGGTATGGCAACCCAAAGCACATCATACGACAACAAGCGCAATATACCGGATGTTTCTGCCCCGTTCACCTTACGAATGGCAATCTCTTTGGAACGTAAACGTATTTCATCATCCACATATCCCACCAGCCCCATCAAAATGATAAAAAGAATGGTGACAGATGCCCATAAAGTGACATCACGGAAGACACGCACAGATTCGGCATAATTGTCCAACATTTGCTCCATAGAACGAAATACAAGGTCATCTTGTGGATATAGACGGCTCATATCCTCGTTCAATCGGCGCAAGTTGTCATCAAACGGTTCTTTAAGGCGGGCCTCCAGACAAAAGGCTGTGCCTTCAAACCATTCTATCATAACGGCTTCACTGTCGTTGATACAGCCGACAAATGCAAAACTATCCAACAAACCTACCACTGTACCATAATCATTCACCTGCTTGCCAATAGGACTATCCGTCCAATGCATTTTCTCACAGAACGTGCTGTTGACCAGCAGTTGGTGTTTCCCAGTCAAGTTATGTCCCTCTTTCAGTTTCAAACCTATGAAAGGCAAGTAATCACTATCGAACCACGAATTACACGGATAAAACATCTCGTTGCCTTGGGCGTCGAGTATCGGGCGATTGGCTCCAAAGCCCGTTATAGAGCGTTCGGCCGAGGCAACCGCCTCTACATAAGGCAAGTTACGAAGTTGTGTACGTAATAGCTCAGCATTCACTTTTCTCTGGAAGATAGATACTACACGTTCCGGTCGCCAACCACGGTCGCGCCCTACCATATAGCGGTATTGCAAAAACACCATCAGCATCATACCTACAATGAATGCTGCACCCATAAACTGTATAAAAAGCAATACCCGCTTCCATCCCCTGCGGCCGGAAGTGTAACGCCTGAATACTTGCGTCACGGGAATACGGGCAAAAAGCATGGCAGGCAAGCATCCTCCAAAAACAAACAAGACCGCCACTACCGCCAAAGGTGCATATAAATGCTGCCAATCGAACAATACGGCAAGAGGGACCGCCGCCAATTCCTCCATCCGCTCATGGAAGACATAGACCAATATTCCGACTACCAACAACGCCGCACTTATTACTATCGCCGTTTCCACCAGAAACATACAGAAGATACTGCCACCTGATGCACCGCTGCATTTATGTACGCCTATCGCTTTGGCGCGTTGTGTCAATGAAGAAATGGAAATCAATACATAATTCAACGTCGTGGTGAAAAGCAACACAACACCCAAGAAAAACATAATCCAAACCATTTTGCGGACTTGCGCTTCACCCAGATGCACACTGCGGATAGGTACAATATGGACCGACAGCTCCAGCCCGCTATCCGATGGCAAGTGACGTGCGACAGCCGCTGATATCCGTTCGTTCAACCAATCGGCATCCTGCGGACTGCGTAACCGAACGAAACCGTCATAATTCCCACCACTCTGCCATCCCATTCCCCACTGCGTGTACTTCTCTATATTCGAGAAAGACACAACTGCTTCGGGACGCTTATACAAAGAAGTATTCGGAGGAACATCCTGAAAGATGCCTTTAACAAGCAAAGTAGCTTCATGCCCCCAGAAATCGTATGACACAGTCTTACCTATGGGATTTTCATCACCAAATACCTGCCGTACTGCCGTTTCTGAAAGGAAAACTACATCTGGATTCGCTAAATCCTGCGGATTTCCTTTCACTACATCCAAACCGAGAACAGAAAAATAGAGCGTATCAGCAATCACTGTCTTCAATTCCAACGGACGGTTACCCAACTTATAATCGTCATCGAATAGTGAACAACTGACCGTAGCCCCTTGCACCTTATCTGAAAATTCTTCAGCTATAATGCCAGGAATCGGAATAATGGTGTAGAAACTCTCTCCTCCTTCCAATACACCATTCTTCATCCAACCCGTCTTCACAATATAAAGGTTATCCGGATCATGATAAAAGCTATCAAAATTCAACTCGAATGCAATCCGCGCAAATAGGAATACGGACATCAACAGTCCCAATGCTAACGATACGATTTTAATGGCATTGGTCCCCTGTCTATGCAATAAACTTTGCAATGTATAATAAATGTGACTACTCATCATAATTTCCTGAAGTTATTCTTTATTCACTCTTGATACTGTCTACCGGATTCTCATTGGCAATCCGCCATGCCTTGAATACTACACAACCGATGATGAGCAATAGTACAATGCATGCAATAAGCAAGAATCCGCAGATACCAAAATCCACTCCCTCCACAAACTGCTCTATCCAGACACCGCCTATATACCAGGCTCCCAGCCCTCCAAGAAAAACGGCCGGCAAGGATATCCAGAATATATCCTTCGAGAAAAGCCGGAGAATGGATGACGCTTCCGCACCATTCACTTTACGGATGGCAATTTCCTTGCTGCGGCGTTGTATCTCGTCATTGATGTAGCCAATCAACCCCATTAACGTAACAAAAAGGATGGTTATGGCAGCCAGTAAAGCTGCATTACGGAAATCCGTGACGGTACTGTTCTGGTCGTCAATGACCTTTTGGAACGAGGAAAATACAATGTCACGGGTAGGAAACAGCTTTTCCATGTCTTCATTCAAACGCTTGAGGTTATCGTCAAAAGGCTCTTTCAGACGTAATTGGATGTTTCCGGAAAATCGGTCAAGATAAGTTGCATACATAGGTTGCACCGCCACATAAGCGGCATTGGATGTGGCAAAGTCTTTCAGTACACCTACAATATTGCCCGCTATGCGATCGCCGTTGCGCACTTGCCTGCCTATCGGTTTATCTTCCCAATGCATCATTTTCAAAAATGTTTCATTGACCAATATCTGCCCAGGGGCATCCATATTCTTGCCTTCCGCAAATTCCAACTTCATAAACGGGGCATAGTCCTTGCCAAATTCCACCCAACGCATGCTCATCCACTGCCCGTTATCAGTCGTAACCCCTTCTCCACTCAATCCGTCTGTAAGAAGATTACCGCTACAAGCTCCATCTTCCACATAAGGCAAAGAAAGCATCACACTACGATTTGCATCGCTTTCCGCATCCGAGTCAAAGGATACGCCCGAAGCATAAGCCACCCGGTGGTAATCGAATCCACGTTCTTTATTGGTGATGTAATGGCTCTGCATAAGCACCAGCCCCAACAAACCGAAAATAAAGGAGGTACCGGCAAACTGCACAAACAAGAGCGGACGTTTCCAGCCTTTCTTGCCTTCGGTGTACCGGCGGAAAACCTGCGTCACCGGAATGCGGGCAAAAAGCTGCCCGGGCAACATGCCGCCTATCATAAACAAAATGACTATCACTGAAAGCGGTGCCCAAATGTTTTCCCAAGAGAAAAGACCAGCAAGACTAACGTCGAGCATGTCCTCCAACGGCTCACGGAAATTAAATAGAAGCAGCGCTACAAGCAGCAAGGAAGAAAGCATGATGACTCCGGTCTCCCATAAGAACATACCGAAAATAGTTCCCGTATTTGCCCCACTACATTTATGTACGCCTATAGCTTTGGCACGACGGTTCATGGCTGAGATGGAAATAAGCACATAATTCATCGCCACAATAAAAAGTATGGCGGTTCCCAGCGTCAACAGAATCCATACCATACGCATGGTACTGATACCAAATTCCATACGGTAGTCCTTTATCGGAACCAGACTGATAAACACATCATCGCTCTTGCGCACCTGCTCGGCAAGTTTCTCTATTTGGGTGTTCACATCGTCCAATTGCACCCCCGGGCGCAGACGGACAAAGGACATATAGCTGTCTCCACCTCCCCACCCCCAGTATCCCCAATGATGCTTGAAGGAGGTAGCCAAAGACATCACGACACCGCTTCCATAAAAACTGGAGTTTTCGGGAAAATCCTCAAAAATGCCCTTCACGGTCATTGGCATCTGTTTGTTATAGACCACCGTCTGCCCGATGGGATTCTTATCGGCAAACATGCTGCCGGCCAGCTCCCTGCTGATGAAGACCACCTCCGGATTATTCAGCTCGCGAGGGTCTCCACTGACAACATCAATGCCCATAGTGGCAAAGAAACAAGAATCGGCCGTCATGGCATTGGTCTGGAAACGGCGTTCATTGGCAAACCAAGCCGAATTGCTCCACCATTGCTGGGTGACGGTAACACTCTCCACCTCGTCAGGCAGGTTTTCGGCAATAGTACCAGCCACCGGTCCAAGAGTTATGTGCGAAGGATGATACTCGTTGTTGTAATGCCATACTGTTTTGACAAGACACAAACGCTCATGGTCCTTGTAGCAGGTATCATAATTGAGCTCGAATGCCTGACGGGAAAAAATGAGGATACTGACTGCCAACCCCAGTCCCAAGGAAATAATCTTGATGAGGTTGGAGCCTTTTCCTCGTATCAGTGTCTGAAGAGTGTAATATAGTTGTCTCATGGAAGTTGTTTTAAAAGTCTGTTACAAATCCTGCGCTGCCACACTTGCCACCACACTACCGTCGAAAAGATGTATCGTGCGGTGTGCAAACGAGGCGTCGTGCTGGCTGTGGGTCACCATAATAATCGTAGTACCCTCTTTATTCAGTTCTGTCAACAGATTCATCACCTCAGCTCCGTTCTTGGAGTCCAAGTTACCGGTAGGCTCATCGGCGAGTATCAGCTTGGGATTGGTTACGACCGCACGGGCTATCGCCACACGCTGCTGCTGACCGCCGGAAAGCTGTTGCGGGAAGTGTTTGGCACGGTGGCTGATGTTCATCCGCTTCAGAATATCCTCTACCATGCGTTTGCGCTCACTTGCCTTCACGCCGAGGTACGTAAGGGGAAGTTCCACATTCTCGTAGACGTTCAGTTCGTCTATCAGGTTGAAGCTCTGGAACACGAATCCCAGCTTGCCCTTGCGCACACGGGTACGTTCCTTTTCCTTCAAGTCCGCTACTTCCTGACCGAGCAGCTTGTAACTGCCCTCCGTAGGATTGTCCAGCAGCCCGAGGATGTTCAGCAAGGTGGACTTGCCGCAACCTGACGGTCCCATAATGGCTACAAACTCCCCCTCCTTTACATCGAGGCTGACGTGGTTCAATGCTACTGTCTCTACTTCCGAAGTACGGAATACTTTGCTGATGTTGTTAATTTCAATCATGATATTCTATGTATTAATATTATTATCATTCGCTCTTAATGCTGTTTACCGGGTTCTCGTTCGCTATCTGCCAGGACTTCCAAAGTACGCAGGCTACGATAATCACCAAATTGGCCATCACTACCAGTACGTATACTGCCCAACTGATGGGAATACGCTCCGCAAACTGTTCCATCCACATTCCGTTGACATACCATGCCAATACCGTACCGATGACAACTGCCGGAGCCGCCACCACAAGTACATCCCTCGACAGCATTTCCAAGATACTGGAAGCCTCTGCACCGTTCACTTTGCGGATGGCAATCTCCTTGCTGCGGCGGCGTACCTCGTCGGTGGTATACCCAATCAGTCCCATCAGCATGATGAAGAACATGGTCACTGCCGCCATCAAAGTGGCATTACGGAATACACGGACAGAATTATAACTATTCTCTATTCTTTTCTCATAGCCGGTAAAGTCAATAGTCTGGTCATGGAAAGCCTCGGCTACATCGTGGTTCAGCTTCTGCAGATTTTCGGTAAAGGGTTCTTTCAAACGGACATGTACCGTTCCATAAAAATTCTTGTTTCCCCGGGCTATGAAAGGCATCTTCTCGGTTCTGAAACTCTCTATCTGGAAATCCTTCAACTGCCCTACGACCTTGAATGTATTCCCTTCGGTATATACCGTACGGCCTACGACGTCGTCTCCCCAACGCATCATCTCGGCAAAGGTCTCGTTCACCACGACTTCCTCTTTATCGCGCGCCATACGTCCCGTCTTCATAGTCATGCCCATCAAGGCAGGAAAGTCCTCGCGCATGAAATAAGAAGAGCGGCAAGAGAACAGTGCCTGCCCGCTCTCACTATGAATCATCGAACCGCTATATCCGCTAATGGGTGTGCTGTTGGCACTGGACACCGCTTCCACGTAGGGCAATCCTTTGAAGAACTGATAAGCCGCGTCACGCGTCGCTTCATTATCCCAGTAGGCATTGCCTATGGCTATCTGCTTGGGATTATACCCCATATCCTTTTTCAGTACATACTGATATTGCGACATCACCACACACATCAATCCACTGATGAATGCCACGCCTGCAAACTGGACAAACAGCAACGGACGCTTCCAGCCCTTCTTCCCCTCGGTATAGCGGCGGAACACCTGCGATACGGGAATACGCGCAAAGAGCCGACCCGGCAACACGCCTCCCACTATAAACAGCAGAAGCACTACCGACAACGGTACCCAGATACGCTCCGGAGCCAACAAGGTGGAGAGCTTTACAACGACCGTGTCTTCCACAAAATCGCGGAAGTTGAGCATTATCAACGCCATCAGCAGCAATGCCGCCACAATGATGATACCCGTTTCCAGCAAAAACATGCTGAAAACCGTGCCACCGCTCGCACCGCTGCATTTATGTACGCCTACCGACTTGGCGCGGTAGCTCAAAGAGGAAATGGAAATCAGCACATAGTTCAACGCCGCAATGAAAAGAATGGCAAAACCAAGAATGCTCATGATGACACGCATCCGCTGCACATCATCATAATTGCGGTATGTATCACGGATGGGCTGCACAAAAGCCGTGTAACCGTACTCTTTCTTATCTTCTGCCGGGCGATATTTGTCTATCATGGCATCAATACGCGCATTGACAACAGATTTGTCGGCACCGGGACGGAAACGGATAAACTCTACCCAACTGTCTCCCCCGCTCCACGAGTAGTTATTCCAGTTGCGGCTCCACAAGGTAGGCATCGAGATAACCGCTTCCGGATTGATTGTGGCGTTCTCAGGCAAATTGGCATAGATTCCCTTCACCGTCAGGTCAAACTGATGGTCATAATTAAGCGTTTTCCCTATAGGATTCTCCTCACCGAACACTTTCCTTGCAAAGCGTTCACTCAAGAAAATAATATCCTTCTGCACCAAGTCCTTTTCGGGATTCCCGTTCAGGACGTCGATACCCATGGTACGGAAGAACAGCGAATCGGCTGCAATCTTCCTGTCGTCAAGACGCACGCTTCCATTGTAAAGGGGAGCAGATACCATAGACGTGCTCAAACTTACCGCCGACTCCACCTCTTTGGGGAAGTTCTCCAAAATGGCCCCTGCCACGGGACCGCAATTCCACTCCTGAGGCTCAAACTTCTCTCCTTTCACCGAGAATATCGACCATACCTGATACAAGTTATCATAATCCTTGAAGCAAGTGTCAAAACTCTGTTCATATGCCACGCGGGAGAAAAGCAGAATACTCATCGTCAATCCCAATCCCAAAGAAATGACCTTGATGATATTCGAACCGCGTCCCCGCAGTAAAGTCTGAATTACATAATAGATTTGTTTCATTCCGTTTATCGTTTATTAGATTTATTTTCTTGCTTTTCATATTGCAGAAAGCGTGCCAAAGAATGCACAAACCTGATTATCAGCACATATCGTATTTCAAAAGAAGACAAAGGTGTCTAATTTTTAGACACTCCCGTCTAAAAATTAGACAGAGGCCGAATCTCTGTTCAGCCTCATAGAACAAAAAAAAGGGAAATTAGAAAAGAATCCATAAGAATGAAAACTTTACCTTTGCCCACAGTTTTCTAAAGATAGAGTATAAACGTAAAATGAAGCACCTGCACATGAAATTCCCCAAACTCTTATATCCTTCATTCCTATGCCTGCTTATAGCCGGCTGCGACATGATAGATTATCACCCTTACGATGTACACATCAGCGGTGAAACCGATGTCAATGCCCACAACATTGCCCAAATAGAGCAGAACTGCCAAAACAAGACAACAATCCGGTTCGTAACAATGGGTGACTCCCAGCGCTGGTATGACGAGACTGCCGACTTTGTAAGCCACCTCAACAAGCGGGACGACATAGATTTCGTCATTCATGGCGGAGACGTCAGTGACTTCGGTGTAACAGACGAGTTCCTTTGGCAACGGGACATTATGAACAAGCTAAAGATACCCTATGTGGTACTTCTCGGCAACCACGACTGCCTGGGCACGGGCGAAGAGACTTATCGTGCAATATTCGGAGACCCCAATTTCTCCTTCATTGCAGGACGGGTAAAGTTTGTCTGCCTGAATACCAACGCCATCGAATTCGACTACTCCCGCCCCATTCCCGACTTCGAGTTTCTTGCCGCACAGATACGCGACCGTGAAGAGGAATTCGATAAAACCGTTGTGTCCATGCATATACGCCCGTTCTGCAACGAGTTCAACAATAATGTGGCACACGTATTCCAGCGTTACATCAAGGAATTTCCCGGACTGCAGTTCTGTACATCCGCACACGAACACCATCGCTTCGAGAAAGACCTCTTTGAAGACGGGATAATGTATTACATGAGCGACTGCATGAAGAACCGCAATTACTATATATTCACCATAACCCCCGACGGATATGAACGCGAAGTGGCATATTATTAATCACCTGGCATGTGCCGTCGTCTTCTTGTCGGTATGCTCTTTTTCTGCTTTTTCACAAGAGAGAGATACCATCTTCATCATAGAACACGATACTGTATGGATGGACCCGCAACCGAATGCCGTCATTGAAAGCCAGACCAGAGAGAACCGTTATGACCGCCGCGTACACCGCTACCGCAGGCATTGGGAGGCCTTGATTCCGACGCACACCAAAATTCAGTTTGCCGGCAATATGGGGTTGCTGTCATTCGGTACCGGATGGGATTACGGCAGAAGAAACCAATGGGAAACAGACGTATTCTTCGGAGTATTGCCCAAATATGACTCCAAACGTACCAAGCTGACATTCACCGTCAAGCAGAACTACCTTCCCTGGAGCCTGCAAATAAAACAAAGCCGTTTTTCTGTAGAACCGCTGGCTTGCGGCATGTATCTGAACACGGTATTCGGCGATGAGTTCTGGGTCAATGAACCGGAGCGCTACCCTAAAGGATATTATGGTTTCTCCTCCAAGGTACGCATCCATGTATTCTTAGGACAGCGCATCACTTACGACATCGACCCGCAACGACGGTTCACGGCCAAAGAAATCACTTTCTTCTATGAAATAAGTACATGTGACCTATATGTAGTCAGCGCCTTCACCAACAAGTATCTGAAACCCAAGGATTATCTGAGCTTGTCGTTTGGCATCAAACTGCAACTGCTATAATTTTTTTTCAGTATCGCCATGAGCTCTTACTGAAGTTGCTGCAAACTAATTTCTGTTTTACTTAAATCTATTCGTCCCACAATCGTTATATTATCGTCCGACAGCTGTTGAATTATCGTCCGATAACTGTTGGACGATAATTCAACAGCTGTCGGACGATTAATTCTTAGTAAGCAAAAATATAGAATAAAGCATATAATACAGATAAATCATTAACTTTGCCTGCAGAAAACAGAAATAGTTTATGGCAAAAAAAAACGGAAACATCCTGATTGTCGATGATAACCGAGGCGTACTTACCGCCTTGCAGCTTTTGTTAAAGCCATATTTTGAAGGGATAATCACACTTCCCTCTCCCGTAACCCTGCCCAGCGTATTGCGGGAAAGGTCATGGCAAGTGGTTCTTCTTGACATGAACTTCACCTCGGGCATCAATACCGGCAACGAGGGACTATACTGGCTCCATGAAATAAAGAAGCAATGTCCCACCCTGCCCGTAGTGCTGTTCACCGCTTATGCCGACATTGACCTTGCCGTACGGGGAATCAAGGAAGGAGCCACAGACTTCGTCGTGAAACCCTGGAACAACCAGAAACTGGTGGAAACCTTACTGAATGCCGTATCAGCTTCTGAAACAAAATCTCCGGCCAACGGCCCAAATGCCAGGCGTACGGCAGAAAGCAGCCACCCGTTTGCGGATACCCGCAACATGTATTGGGGAAACAGCCCAGCCATGCAGCAGCTCCGCCTTTTGGTGGAAAAAGTGGCCTCTACCGATGCCAATATCCTTATTACGGGCGAGAACGGTACCGGTAAAGAGATGCTGGCACGCGAAATTCACTCCCTTTCACCGCGCAACCGGCAGGAGATGGTAAGTGTGGATATGGGTGCAGTCACCGAAAGCCTTTTCGAAAGCGAACTGTTCGGCCACGTGAAAGGCTCTTTCACCGATGCCCATGCCGACCGTGCCGGCAAGTTCGAAGCAGCCAGCCGCAGCACCCTCTTTCTCGATGAAATAGGCAATCTCCCCTACCATCTGCAAGCCAAACTGCTGACCGCCATCCAACGCCGCAGCATTGTCCGTGTAGGCAGCAACACTCCCATTCCCGTAGACATACGGCTGATTTGCGCCACAAACCGCAATCTGCCCGAGATGGTGGCAAAAGGCGAATTCCGCGAGGACTTGCTGTACCGCATCAATACGATACACCTCGAGATACCCTCGTTGCGCGAGCGGCCCGAAGACATCATCCCCCTTGCAGAACTTTTCATCGCCCGCTTCTGCAAGCAATATGACAAGCCCCCCGTCAAGCTGACGGACGGCGCCTGCGAGAAGCTTACGCTCCACCCCTGGTACGGCAATATCCGCGAACTGGAACATGCCATCGAAAAAGCCATTATCATCTGTGACAACGAAACCCTTCCTGCAGAACTGTTCCAGCTGGCACGGCGAACCGGCACTCCCGAAGCAGCCGCATCCACGCTCGAAGAAATGGAAATGCAGATGATACGGAAGACGCTCGACAAATGTAGCGGAAATCTCTCTGCCGTCGCCGCACAGCTGGGTATCACCCGCCAGACGTTGTACAACAAAATGAAGAAGTATGGCCTTTAATTATTCATTCCGTGTTGCCGTCAGTCTGGCAGTAGCGCTCCTTGCAGGGGTGATGTGGACTGTGGACGTATTTTGGGGCGCGCTCTGTACCGCGCTGCTTCCCATAGCCTTGTACTGGCAGCAGAAGCTATACCGCCATCATGTGCGGAAAGTGCTTTTCATGCTCGACGCCATCGAAAACAACGACAATGCCATCCACTTCTCCGAAACGGAAAACACTGCCGACGCACGACTCGTGAACCGTGCATTGAACCGGGTTGCCCATATACTTTATAATGTGAAAAGTGAAACAGCCCAGCAAGAAAAATACTACGAACTCATCCTGGACTGCGTGAATACCGGTATCCTTGTCCTGAACGACAATGGTGCCGTATATCAGAAAAACAGCGAAGCCCTCCGTTTGCTGGGCCTCAATGTCTTTACCCACGTCAGCCAGCTGAACCGCGTGGATCCGCGTCTTTCGTCCCTTCTTGCCAATTGCCGCCCGGGAGACAAATTGCAAATGCCTTTCAACAACGAACGAGGCACTGTAAACATGTCTGTCCGCGTCAGCGACATTACAGTCCGTAAAGAGCATCTTCGCATCCTCGCCCTGAACGACATCAACAACGAGCTGGATGAAAAGGAAATAGATTCCTGGATTAGGCTTACCCGCGTACTGACGCACGAAATAATGAATGCCGTCACTCCCATAACCTCCCTAAGCGATACACTGCTGGGACTGACCGAAGCGCAAGTTTCCAAAGAAGAAATCAGAAACGGCCTGCAGACTATCAGCAGCACGGGTATAATCCGCAAATCCAAAAATCCGGAGAAACCAAAACGAAAGGTTCAAAATCCGGCAAAAATCCGGAGAAATCACAATTCCAAGCGGTTATTGAAATATAAATCGCGCAACATCGGAATGATAAAAAAGAGCATCGGAAGCCAAGCAAATCCGATGCTCTTTTTTGCATATTAATCACGCAACATTATAAAGCATTATGTCCGTGTAATGGGAATTATAGTTCATTGATGCGTTGAATTCCTTCCGTGTGGCTCCGATGAAGGGATTGCCGATTTCTTTATTCTTGTCGAGCCAGTCGCATAATTCAATGATCGATGACTTGTTGGAGGTGAAATATACATATCTGTGACCGACAAGAACCTTGAGCACATCAAGGTAGTCAGACAGTTTCCAGTACATGTTATACGTTCCGACATCGGTGCTGAGATACGGCGGGTCAACAAGGAACACCACATCATCCCGGTCACGGTACTTCTCAAACAGCACCTTGTAATCGCATGAAACAATCGTGAGCCCTTCAAGATAATCTGAAGCAGCAGGATAGTCAGACTGTCGGATATTGTTATAAAGAGCCTCCTTCTTCATCTCCGGAATACTAAGTTTGTATTTCATGGAGAACATGATCGCCGAAGATATAGTAATGAAGTCTATGTACCCGTGTGTTCGTTCCTCCTGTTCTAACCTGACGAATACTTCGTCACGCATTGTTCCTTTTATACAACCGTGTTTTGGAACTCCTCGTACAATATTCCGCAGATCCACCAGAAGGGCATTGGTACGCGGTATGTTTTCAATCCGGCGTCGGTAATTGTCAAAATCGTTATATACCACGGTAGCGTCCGGAC
>OFFL01001617.1_pt1 | contig 15245 bp, 12 predicted proteins | sample 1521391 | NCBI WGS metagenome assembly OFFL01 (sample SAMEA3504082, study PRJEB24116) | mouse gut metagenome | biome: mouse gut; feature: mouse-associated habitat; material: faeces | place: Denmark | collected 2011
TTTTTCCTGTCAGTACGTGGGGGCGGGTGTGTGTCCACCTCTCCCCTCCAGTGGCAATTAGTCTTTCTTGACTACGCGACGCTCCTTGATGCGTGCCTTCTTGCCGGTGAGGTTGCGAAGGTAGTAGAGCTTTGCGCGGCGTACTTTACCGTACTTGTTGACTGTGATCGAGTCGATGAAGGGTGACTCGATGGGGAAGATGCGCTCAACGCCGATACCATCGGAGATTTTACGTACGGTGAAGCGTTTTTTGTCGCCTTGGCCGCTGATTTTGATAACGACACCGCGATACTGCTGGATACGCTCCTTGTTGCCTTCCTTGATGCGGTAAGCGACTGTGATGGTGTCGCCCGGCTGGAAATCGGGGTGCTGTTTGCCTGTGGCAAAAGCCTCGTTGACAACTTTAATTAAGTCCATTTTTATACGTATATTAAAATGTTAACATTCCCCGCAATATAGCGGGCTGCTTGTCCCGTCCAGAGATTGCGGTTTTCAGGGTGCAAAGGTAGGAAAATTAATTCAGAATTCATAATCTGGGCGGAATAAAATTCGGCATGGAGTTAAATATAGTTAAATAGTGTGAATAGATATGATGATTGCGGCGTGCCGGGTGGGGTATTACACATATTATTATTAACTTTGCAGGTGAAAAGTCGCGGAGGGGGCCAGGGGGCTTCCTCCACGTTTTTTTGTATTTCCTATGATTGAAAGAGAGAAGATAGCTGGGCTCGTTGAACGGGCTATCGAGAGCACTGATGCCTATGTGGTTGACGTGACGGTGTCGGAAGACAATGATATAGTGGTGGAGCTTGACTCTGCCACAGGTGTCGACCTGGATTTTTGCAGTGAGGTGAACCGCCTGCTCAACGAGGCATTGGACCGCGATGTCGAGGACTATTCTCTTGAGGTGGGGACAGCGTCGCTGTCGGCACCTTTCAAGGTGAGGCGGCAGTACGAGAAGCATATCGGAGATGATGTGGATGTGCTGACCTGTGACGGCCGGAAGCTGAAAGGGCGGCTCACGTCAGTGAGCGAGGACGGGTCGGAGTTCACTATCGAGGTGACCAGGAAGGTTAAGCTCGCCGGGGAGAAGCGTCCCCGGCAGGTGGCTGAGCCGCTTACGCTTGCAGTGGCTGATTGCCGGCAGGTGGCCTATCATTTTGATTTCTAATAGTTACAAAAATTAAATAAACACCCCTTATATAGATTGTATGGCTAAGAAAGAGGAAGCTCCCAACATGGTGGAGCGTTTTGCCGAGTTTAAGGAACTTAAGAATATCGACAAGGCTACGATGGTCAGTGTGCTTGAGGAGTCGTTCAGGAATGTGCTTGCGAAGATGTTTGGCACGGACGAGAATCTTGACGTGATCATGAACCCGGACAAGGGTGATGTGCAGATATTCCAGAATCTTGAGGTAGTCCCGGACGGCGAGGTGACCAATCCGAACCTGCAGATATCCCTGAGCGATGCCCGCGCTGACGAGGACCCTGATGTGGAGATCGGAGAGGAGCACACGAAGGAGATATTCTTTGCCGATTTCGGCCGCCGTGCCATCCTTAATCTGCGTCAGACCCTTCAGTCTAAGATCCTTGATCTGCAGAAGGAGGCGATCTATGCCAAGTTCAAGGAGATGGAAGGTGAGCTTGTGTCGGGCGAGGTGTACCAGACATGGTCGCGCGAGACGCTTCTCATGGATGATGAGAAGAATGAGCTTCTGCTCCCGAAGAACCAGTCGATACCCGGCGATTTTTTCCGCAAGGGGGAGACTGTGCTGGCGGTGATACATAATGTGGATAACAAGAACAATAATCCCAAGATCACAGTGTCGCGTACCAGCGACACATTCCTGCGCCGCCTCTTTGAGCGCGAGGTGCCTGAGATAATAGACGGTCTGATCAACATCAAGGCTGTGGCCCGCATTCCCGGTGAGCGCGCGAAGATAGCAGTGGAGAGCTTTGACGACCGTATCGATCCTGTAGGAGCCTGCGTGGGTGTGAAGGGTTCGCGCATACATGGAATAGTGCGTGAGCTCCGCAACGAGAATATCGATGTGATCAATTATACTTCTAATCCGTCGCTGTTCATACAGCGTGCTCTCAGCCCTGCCAAGATCTCGTCGATCCATCTGGACGAGGAGGATAAGAAGGCTGAGGTGTTCCTGCGCCCTGAGGAGGTGTCGCTCGCTATCGGCAAGGGGGGCATGAATATCAAGCTTGCCTCGATGCTCACCGGATATACCATAGATGTGTACCGTGACACCCCCGACCAGGTGGATGAGGACATCTATCTTGACGAGTTCAAGGATGAGATCGACGGATGGGTGATCGATGCCCTCAAGAATATGGGTTGCATCACAGCCAAGAATGTGCTCAACACTCCGCGCCAGGCACTCATCGACCAGGCCGACCTTGAGGAGGACACCGTTGACAATGTCATAGCCATACTCAAGGCGGAATTCGAGGAGGAGTAGCGGTATACGCGCCCCTCGATAATCCATCCGCCTCTCCATTTTTTTATAAAAACAATCTCACTCACAACAAGTAGCCGCTCGCGCAAGGTACGGGAGGCTTCGTTCAGAATATTATATGCCGAGAATAAAAATTAGTCAAGCCGCCAAAGAATTCAATGTCTCCATTCCTACGGTTGTGGAGCAGTTGCAGAAGAAGGGCATCTCGATAGATGCCAACCCTAACACACGTATCGACGAAGCTGCCTACAACGTACTTGTAGAGGCTTTCCAGCCGGACCGTAAGGAGCGTGAGCGTATCGAAAGGATGCGTCAGGACAAGGAGAAGGACAAGGCTGAGCCTGTTGTCGCCGCTGCTCCGAAGGCGGATGCCGTTACTGAGGTGGCTGCCGCGACTAAGGGTCCGCGGGTGATAGGCAAGATAGAGCTTGACTCCAGGAATAATCCTATAGTATCCAAGCCTGAGGAAAAGGATGCACCGAAAGCTGAGGCCCCGAAGGCGGAGGATGTGAAGCCCGCCGTGCCTGAGAAGCCCGCCGAGGCCCCGAAAGCCGAGGCCACCAAGGCGGAAGCTCCGAAGGCAGAGGAAGTGAAACCTGCTGAGCCTGAGGAAAAGGAGGCGCCGAAAGCTGAGGCCCCGAAGGCGGAGGAAGTGAAACCCGCCGAGCCTGAGAAGCCAGTGGAGTCTCAGAAGCCCGCCGAGGCACCTAAGGCGCAGCATGCTCCGAAAGCTGCCGAGCCTGAGAAGAAGGCTGCGGCTCCCAAGGCAGAGGCACCGAAGGCTGCGGCTCCAGAAAAGAAGGCTCAGGAGCCTGCACCTGCTGCCGCACCTGCTTCGGGAGAGCCGGAGTTGTTCCGCTACAGTCCGGAACCTCAGGTGACAGGTCCGAAGGTGATAGGGCATATCGACCTTGCCACTCTCAACCAGTCGACCCGTCCGAAGAAGAAGACCAAGGAGGAACGCCGTGCCGGCAACCGCCAGGGTCAGGGAGCGCAGGGTGCAGGGAATGCAGCCGGCGGTAACAGCAATAACCGCAAGAAGCGTCAGCGCATCGGCGGAAAGGAGAAGGTGGATATCGAAAAGGCCGGCAACCAGCCAGGCGACAATAACAATAGCCGTGGCGGCAACAACGGAGGCGGCAATAACGGAGGCGGGAACCGTGGCGGCGCAAACCGCGGCGGGAATGACCGCGGCCGCGGAAAGGACCGCAACAAGCGTCCGGTGCACACCGAGGTGAACGAGGAGGATGTACAGAAGCAGGTGCGCGAGACTCTCGCCCGCCTCACCTCCAAGGACAAGGGTCAGAAGAAGGGCGTGAAGTGGCGCAAGGAGAAGCGTGAGGCTTTTGCTTCCCATGCCCGCGAGGCTGCCGAGGAGGCAGCAGCAGAGAGCCGTGTGCTCCAGATCACGGAGTTCGTGACTGCAAATGACCTTGCCGTGATGATGGATGTGCCCATCAACAATGTGATAGCTACCTGCATGAACATCGGTGTGATGGTGTCAATCAACCAGAGGCTCGATGCGGAGACTATAAATATAGTAGCCGAGGAGTTCGGCTTCAGCACCGAATATGTGTCGGCTGAGGTGTCGGATGCCATCAATCAGGAGGAGGACAGCGAGGATGAACTTACCAACCGTCCGCCTATCGTTACTGTGATGGGCCATGTGGACCACGGCAAGACATCGCTCCTTGACTATATACGCAATGCGAATGTGATAGCGGGCGAGGCCGGAGGCATAACCCAGCACATCGGCGCATACAATGTGAAGCTTGCCGACGGACGCCATATAACTTTCCTTGATACTCCGGGCCATGAGGCGTTTACCGCTATGCGTGCCCGCGGAGCCAAGGTTACCGACCTGTGTATCATCATTGTCGCTGCGGATGACAATGTGATGCCCCAGACAGTGGAGGCTATCAACCATGCTTCGGCAGCAGGTGTGCCCATAGTGTTTGCAATCAATAAGATAGATAAGCCTGCCGCTAATCCTGACAAGATCAAGGAGGAGCTCGCCCAGATGAATTATCTCGTGGAGGAGTGGGGCGGCAAGTACCAGAGCCAGGATATATCTGCCAAGAAGGGTCTGGGCGTCGATGAGCTTATGGAGAAGGTGCTCCTTGAGGCTGAGATGCTTGATCTGAAGGCTAATCCGGACCGCCGTGCGGTGGGTTCGATCATAGAGTCGTCGCTCGACAAGGGCCGCGGATATGTGGCTACCGTGCTGGTGCAGAACGGTACTCTCCATGTGGGTGACGTGATACTCGCGGGCACTCATTTCGGAAAGGTGAAGGCTATGTTCAACGAGCGTAACCAGCGTATCAAGGAGGCGGGTCCTGCTGAGCCTGCGCTGATACTCGGTCTTGACGGTGCTCCCACTGCGGGTGATACCTTCAATGTGCTTGAGACTGAGCAGGAGGCCCGCGAGATAGCGAGCAAGCGTGTGCAGCTGCAAAGGGAGCTTGGCTTGCGTACCGCTAAGCGTACTACTCTTGAGGAGATCGGCCGCCGCCGTGCGATAGGCAATTTCCATGAGCTCAACATTATCGTGAAGGGTGATGTGGACGGTTCGATCGAGGCTCTGTCGGATTCGCTCATCAAGCTTTCTACCGAGGAGGTGAAGGTGAATGTGCTCCACAAGGCTGTGGGTGCGATTTCGGAGAGCGATGTGACGCTTGCTGCCGCTTCGGATGCCATCATAATCGGTTTCCAGGTGCGCCCGTCGCAGGCTGCCCGCCGTGCGGCAGAGCGTGACGGTGTGGAGATACGCCTCTATTCTGTGATCTACCAGGCTATCGAGGAGGTGAAGGATGCTATGGCTGGCATGCTTGCTCCTGAGATCAAGGAGGAGATCACCGGTACTGCCGAGGTGCTCCAGACGTTCCATATCTCGAAGGTGGGTACCATCGCCGGTGCCATCGTGCGTGAGGGCAAGATCAAGCGTGGCTGTAAGGTGCGCCTGATACGTGACGGTATCGTGCGGTATACGGGTGAGCTTGGTTCGCTCAAGCGTATGAAGGATGATGCGAAGGAGGTGACTTCGGGTTATGACTGCGGTCTGTCGATTGCCGGATATAATGACATCCAGGAGGGTGATATTATCGAGGGCTTCGAGGAGGTCGAGGTTAAGAAGTCTCTTTAGACCAGAGGGCTATAGTTCTGTTGGATTATAAAGACAGGAGAACAGGAGAACTTTGGACCAGAGTACTAAATGGTTTTGGACCATAGGACCAGAGGGCTATAGTTCTGTCGGATGATATAAAGACAGGAGAACAGGAGAACTTTGGACCAGGGTACTAAATGGTTTTTGGACCATAGTACCAGAGGGCTATAGTTTTGTCTGATGATATAAAGACAGGAGGACAGGAGGACGTGAGTGTCTGTATTGAGCTGTTCTCCTGTTTTTTTGCTGTTCTGCTTCTGTTGTTCTGCTGTTTCTGTTGTTTTTTTATTTTTATTGCGGTTGAGATATGATTGTGTTTCTGAATATCGGGTCGAACTGTGGTGACCGTCGGGCGTTTATAGATAGGGCTGTGGAGCTGCTGAGACTGGAGCTTCCGGGGGTGTATGCGGTGTCGGAGGCTATGGAGTCGGAGCCGTGGGGGTTCGAGTCGCCCAACAGGTTTGTTAATGTCGGTGTGGGTGTGAGGACTGTGCGCGAGTATGATCCTCTGGAGTTGCTTGACATTACGCAGAGGGTGCAGGGTGAGATAGATGATGCTCCTCACAGGGATGCCGCGGGGGGATATGTGGACCGGGCTATCGATATCGACATCATTATGGTGGATGATGTGAGGATGGATACGCCACGGTTGACTCTGCCGCATCCGAGGATGAGGGAGCGGGAGTTTGTGATGTTGCCTCTGATGGAGAATATGAGGCAATTGGGATTATGATTTTGTAAATTGTAAAATATTCAATATTTTTGTGGTGTCATAGCGGAGGCTGTGGCATTTTTTTATATCGAGATCAGAGCGTTTTGTGCTTTGTCCTATTGTTGAGAATCGTATAAAAGTTACCCCTGCTACAGATAGTTGTAGCAGGGGTAAATCTTTATAATTATGTGTATATTTTAGCTTGGCGGTCAGTGCTTCAGCTCGACTTTGGTGGTGGGAGGGAGGGTGGAGTTGCGCTCGGCTACTGCGTCGATCACCTCGTGGGCGAGGTGGGCGAAGGCTGTGCCTGTCACGGTGTCGGATAGGGCTATGGGTGAGCCGTTGTCACCGCTGTCGGCGATGGAGCCTACCAGGGGTATCTGTGCGAGGAGACGCACTCCGAGGTGCTCGGCGAGGCGTATGCCACCTTCGCGACCGAAGATGTAGTAGCGTTCGTCGGGGTGGGGTGCGGGGGTGAAGTATGCCATGTTTTCGACGAGCCCGAGGATGGGGACGTTGACCTTTTCGTCACGGAACATGGAGATGCCTTTGCGTGCGTCGGCGAGCGCGACTTCCTGTGGTGTGGTGACTACGACTATGCCTGTCATTCCGAGTGTCTGGACGAGGGTGAGGTGTATGTCGCTTGTGCCTGGGGGCATGTCGATGAGGAAGTAGTCGAGTTCGCCCCAGTCGGCTTCGGCTATGAGCTGCTTGAGGGCGTTGGATGCCATTGAGCCGCGCCACATCACAGCTTTGTCTTTGTCGACGAGGAATCCTATTGAGAGGACCTTTACGCCGTAGCGTTCGATGGGGATTATCATCTGGCGTCCGTCGACTTCGTGGATGTAGAGCTGTTCATCCTCTATGCCGAACATTTTGGGGACCGAGGGGCCGAAGATGTCGGCGTCGAGGAGCCCTACTCTGTAGCCTTCGCGGGCGAGGGCTGTGGCGAGGTTGGCTGCGACGGTGGATTTGCCTACACCACCCTTGCCGGAGGATATGCCTACGATGTTCTTCACACCAGGGAGTATGGGTGCAGGGGCAGCAGGAGCCGGCTGGCGTGCTGCGGTGTGCACGGTGACTGCGACCTGGGGGGATATGTGGGTGTGTATGGCTGCTTCGGCAGCTTTTGCCACTGACTTCATGAAGGGGTCGGTGGGCTTGTCGAAGATGAGGGTGAAGCTTACGGTGTCGCCGTCGATGCGAATGTCGTCGGCAACCATTGAGTTCTCTACTATGTTTTTGCCGTTGCCTGGGTAGCGCACTGTGGCGAGTGCCTGGGTGATGAGGGTAGGGTAGAGGGTCATAGCTTAATACTTGGTCGGGGTGATGGGGATCAGTGATGGATGTGGGTCATGAGCCTTGGAGGGTGCCGCGTCCGAATGAGCGGTATGTGTCAGGCTCTATGTCGAGATCGGGCTCGGAGAGGGTGGCTTCGGGGGGGAGGTGCCAGGATATGTATTTGCTCGGGATCCCTCGCGAGAGCCATTGCTGCTCGTAGTAGGTGGTGATGGGGGGTACCTGTGGGGCGAGGGGGGAGTGGTAGAGGTCGTCGGTGGCGGCGATGAGCGGGAGGGAGTTGTGGCTTATCATTCCTGTGGTGTAGGCGTAGAGGAATGGCGAGTCGGTCTTGAGGTGGATTATTCCTCCCGGGGCGAGCACCTGACGGTATATCTCAAGGAAGTGGGTGCCTGTGAGACGCTTGTTGACTTTCTTCATCTGTGGATCGGGGAATGTGATCCATATCTCGGACACTTCTCCGGGGGCGAAGAAGTGTGGGAGGAGATGGATGGAGGTGCGAAGGAAGGCGACGTTGGAGAGACCCTCGTCGCATACCTGGCGGGCTCCGGTCCACATGCGTGCCCCTTTGATGTCGATGCCTATGAAGTTGCGGTGGGGGTAGGTGCGTCCCATGCCGACGGCGTATTCGCCTTTGCCGCATCCGAGTTCGAGGGTGATGGGAGCGGGGTTGTGGAAGACGTCCTCATTCCACCTGCCCCTGAGGGGGCAGGTGCCTGTGGCTTTGAGGTCGGCAAAGGGGTACTGGTGGACGCATGGAAGCGTCTCCATTTCGGCGAACTTCTTGAGCTTGTTTTTTCCCATAGGATGTCCGTGGTGGTAAGGGTTTTGGCAGAGGGCTGCTTGTCAGCGTCGGCGGTTGCGGCGCTGCTGCTCGCGGAGCATTGCTTCCTGCTGTTTCTGCGCTTCTTCGAGTTTTGTGGCCATCCAGCCTTTTTTCTTGGGCTTTTTGGCGTTTTCAGCCATCTTGGCTCGCATCTTCTCCTCGGATACGACCTTGCGGAAGATGAATGTCATGATGATTGTGATGAGGAGTGACAGGAGGTAGTAGTAGCTGAGGCCTGCGGCGTAGTTGTTGAAGATGAACAGGAACATCAGCGGCATGAGGTACATCATCCATTTCATTCCGGGCATACCGGAGGATGCCTGGGTCTGCATGTTGAGGTAGGTGTACACGATGTTTGTGATGGTCATGAGGAGGCAGAAGAGGCTTATGTGGTTGCCGAATGTGGATGATATGAGCGGAATGTCGGCTGTCCATGATATTATGGCGTCGGGGGCTGCGAGGTCCTTTGCCCAAAGGAATGACTCGCCGCGGAGCTCTATCGCAGAGGGGAAGAACCAGAACATCGCCACGAGGACGGGCATCTGCAGAAGCATGGGGAGGCATCCCGACATGGGGTTGGCTCCGGCGCGAGAGTAGAGTGCCATTGATTCCTGCTGGCGTTTCATGGCGTTCTCGTTGCCGGGATATTTCTCGTTGATCGCTTTCAGCTCGGGTGCGAGCAGGCGCATCTTGGCTTGCGAGATGAGGCTCTTGTAGGTGAAGGGGTAGAGGATCACCTTTATGAAGATGGTGAGGATGAGGATTATTATACCGTAGTTGGATATGAATGATCCGAGGAAGCTGAACACCGGAATGATGATGAGGGTGCTGATCCACCGGAATATGGGCCATCCGAGGGGTATGAGGTTGGTGAGGTGCATATTCTCGTCGGGGAATATGTTCTTCTCGACATCCTTCATTATGGGGTAGGAGTTGGGGCCGAGGTACATCACGAAGGATGCGGGGTTGGCGAGGGTGGCGGAGTAGTCGAGAGTGAGGGCTATCTCCATCTTCTTGATGTAGTCGGGGTCGTGCTCAAGGATGCGGCTGCTGAGGTCGGCTGCGGCAAAGTTGGAGCGAGCCATGAGGACTGCTGAGAAGAACTGGTTCTTGCAGCTCACCCATTTGACGCGCTGGTTGATCTCTTCGCTGTCGTCGCTCCCTTCGCTGAGGTTGTCGACATCGCCGTCGGGGAACATGTAGTATAGGGCAGAGTTGCGTTCCTCGAATACGCGTCCGGCTTCGAGGCGTCGCATCTTCTGGTGCCAGGTGAAGTCCATTGTCGCCACCGAGGATGGGATGATCGCCTGCATGCCTGACTGTACGACATCTATCCCCACGAGGTAGCTGTCGGGGTGGAGTGTGTAGCGTATGCCCCATGAGGCTCCGTCGCCGAGGTCGAGCATCATTGTGACTGTGGAGTCGTTCTCCACTACCGGAGTGAAGAAGAATTCGCTTGTCTCGAACCTCTGGGTGGCAGATGTGAGGGTGAACGAGTAGGAATCGGTGGCCGGGGCGAGGAGGGTTACGGCTGTCGAGTCGTAGCTCTTGTAGTCGTTGAGCGAAGCGCGTGCTATGGCGCCGCCCTTGTTGGATATCTCAAGTGTGAGGAGGTTGTTGGCGAGGGTCACGGTGGTGCTGTCGCCGGAGAGGTGGCGTGCGAATCCGCGGTATCTTGCGGCTGTCGCGAGCCCTTCACGGAGGTTTCTTACGGCAGCGGCTGCGACCGAGGGTTTCATTGATGCGACATCGTTGGCGAGGAGGGGTGCGACCGGTATCTGCTGTCCGTTTGCCTCGACTGTTCCGGCAACCTGTCCCTGAGCGTCGAGGGTGAGGTTTACGTTGTCGACGTGGAGGCGGGTCAGCCCGATAAGGGTGTCGGACTGTCCGAGCTCGCGTATTGTCGCTGCGATTGATGCTGTTTCGGCAGGGGTTATGGAGTCGAGAGTGAGGTCGCTGAGATCGGCTGCTTTCTGTGTAGCTTCGGCTTCCATGCGTGCGCGTTCCTGACGCTGGCGTTCAAGCTCTTCTGCTGACGGCTTGTTGAGCCACATGAAGCCAAAAATCACGAGGCCCATCAGTAGCAGGCCGGTAAGGGTGTTTTTGTCCATTATCGTTATTTTATCTTTTCGTCTTTATAGGCTATTGCTGATTTCATGAAGTCAAGGAAGAGAGGCGAGGGGGATAGTACGGTGGAGGAGTATTCGGGGTGATACTGTGTGCCGATGTACCAGCGGAGTTGCGGGATCTCGACGACTTCGACCAGGCCGGTGTCGGGGTTCTCGCCAACGCATTGCATGCCCGCTTCCTCGAAGCGGGTGCGGTAGTCGCTGTTGAACTCGAAGCGGTGGCGGTGACGCTCGCTGATGTGGAGTGATCCGTAGGCCGATGCGACTCTTGACCCTTGCCGGAGGGTGCAGCCGTAGGCTCCGAGGCGCATTGTTCCGCCCATGTTGTGGATGCTCTTCTGCTCTTCCATCAGGTCGATGACGTTGTGAGGTGTGTTGGGAGCCATCTCGGTGGAGTTGGCGTCCTTAAGCCCGAGGACGTTGCGTGCGAATTCTATCACCATGCATTGCATGCCGAGGCATATGCCGAAGGTGGGCAGGTCGTGGGTGCGGCACCATTCGAGGGCGACGAACTTACCTTCGATGCCTCTCTGCCCGAATCCGGGGGCTATGACGGCTCCGTCGATGCCTTCGAGAAGGGAGGCGACATTGCCGGGGGTGATCTTTTCGGAGTGGATGTAGCGGATGCTGACTTTCTTTCCGCAGTAGGTGGCGGCCTGGAAGAGAGACTCGTCGATGGACTTATAGGCGTCCTGGAGTTCGACGTATTTTCCTACGAGTCCGATTGTCACGGTGTCGGTGGCAGAGTCCATGCGGGCGAGGAATTCGTTCCATGCGCTCATGTCGGGCTCTCCCGATGGTTCTATGCCGGCTTTACGCATCACGATCTCGTCGAGATGCTGACGGTGCATCAGCACCGGGACCTTATAGATGGAGGGTGCGTCGGCACTCTGCACCACGGCGTCGGGGGACACGTTGCAGAACTGGGCGATCTTTTTCTTCATCGTGGAGGGGATGTCGTGCTCGGTGCGGAGCACGAGCACATCGGGCTGAATGCCGAGCTGCTGTAGCTGCTTCACGGAGTGCTGTGTGGGCTTGGTCTTGAGCTCCTTTGCCGCCTGGATGTAGGGGACGTAGGTGAGGTGGACGCATACGCAGTCGCCCTCAAGCTCCCATCGGAGCTGCCTTACGGCTTCGAGGAAAGGCAGGCTTTCGATGTCGCCTACCACTCCGCCTATTTCGGTGATGACGAAATCGAAGTTGCCAGTCTTGCCGAGAGCCATGACGTTGCGTTTTATCTCGTCGGTGATGTGCGGTATGATCTGTACGGTCTTTCCGAGGTAGTCTCCTCGCCGTTCCTTTTCGATCACGCTCTGGTATATGCGTCCTGTTGTGACGTTGTTGGCGCGGGTGGTGGGTACATTAGTGAAACGCTCGTAGTGCCCGAGATCGAGGTCGGCTTCGTGTCCGTCGACGGTGACGTAGCATTCGCCGTGCTCGTAGGGGTTGAGTGTGCCCGGATCGATGTTGATGTAAGGGTCGAATTTCTGTATTGTGGCCCTGTAGCCGCGAGCTTTGAGCAGACAGGCAAGCGAGGATGATATGATTCCTTTGCCGAGCGAGGAGACGACGCCTCCAGTCACGAATATGTACTTAGTTTCCACGCTGAAAATGTTGGTATAATTGATTAAACAAGTCGCAAAATTACAAAAAAATGTGCAAGTCACGTCAATGAAGTGGGAGGAATTTAGTACCTTTGCCAAAAATATTAATGCTTGAATATGATAAAGAATCTGCTCTTTGACTTGGGCGGCGTGATAATGAATCTTGACCGCGACCGCTGTGTGCGTGCATTCGAGGCTCTCGGCATGCGTGATGCCGATGAGTTTCTTGGTGTGTACGGACAGAAGGGAGCGTTCCTTGCTCTTGAGCGGGGAGACATAGATGCCGATGAGTTCCGCCGGGAGATACGTCCGCTGTTTGACAGGGAGGTCACCGACGAGGAGATTGACAGTGCTTTCAATCAGTTCCTGACAGGTATCCCGCAGGAGCGTCTGAGGGCTCTGAGGCAGCTGAGGAAACGTTACGGTGTGTACCTGCTTTCCAATACCAATCCAATAATGATGAACGGCTTCATAGCTGAACAGTTCCGCCAGGAGGAGGGTATGGAGATGAAGGATTACTTTGACGGCGTGGTGGCAAGCTATGTGGCAAAGTGCTATAAGCCTGACCGGGAGATATTTGACTATGCATGCGAGAAGTGTGGCATAAAGCCTGAGGAGACGCTGTTCTTTGATGACTCGCAGGCGAATGTGGATGCGGCACGAGCCTTGGGGTTCTATGCCGAGCTTGTGGCTCCCGGCACGGAGTTCACGGAGATACTGAGCCGCAGGTAGATGTGCCCACGGTCCAGGGAGCTGCCGAGGCGGCATGCCGTGATAACTTTTCCCCTCATATAATTGTTAGAAAGTCATGAATCTGATAACTAAACAGGACACGTCGGTGCGCCGCATTGCAGCCGTCGGGATGTATGACGGTGTGCATCTGGGTCACCGTTTCCTTATGGATTATCTTGGGGCTGAGGCCCGCAGCCGCGGGCTTGTGCCTTCGGTGGTGACGTTCTCCCGCCATCCGCTGTCGCTTGTGCGCCCTCTTGAGGCTCCTGCTCTGCTCAATACTCTCGAAGAGCGTGTGAGGCTTATCGGGGAGTCGGGGGTGAGGGATGTCATACTATTGAGTTTCAGCGATTCGCTGCGGCGCATGGGTGCCGAGGAGTTCCTGAGGACGCTCAAGAAGAGATATGCCATAGATGCCCTTGTGCTCGGCTTCAACAACCGTTTCGGGCATGACCGGCTTGAGGGTATGGAACAGTACAGGGCTATAGGCGAGCGTGTGGGGGTGGATGTGATTCCGGCTCCGGAGTATCGTGGTGATGCCGCGCCGATCAGCTCCTCGATAATACGCCGTTATCTCACTGACGGACGAGTGGAGGATGCGACGCGAGCTCTAGGCGCGCATTATTCGCTTGCGGGCAGAGTGGTGGAAGGGAAGAGGCTTGGGCGTGCGCTCGGGTTTCCCACTGCCAATCTCATGCCTTCCGCCCCGGAGCAGCTTGTGCCCAAGACCGGTGCCTATGCCGCTTATGTGACCACTCCTGACGGGGTGAGACGCTGCGGCGTGGTGAACATAGGGTACCGCCCTACGGTGAGCGAAGGTGACGCCGGGGGGCATGTGATCTCCATAGAGGCTCATATAATTGATTTTGTGGGATATATCTACGATGAGGAGATAAGGGTGGAGTTTGTGAAATATCTGCGCCCGGAGAGGAGGTTCCCCAACACTGACAAGCTTGCCGCGCAGGTGAAGGATGATATCGCCGCCGCAAGGAAATGCCTCGGGAAACAAGGGGCTTGAATTACGATAATAGATGCAAATGGATAAGGTGAATGATGCTGTGACGGGCTGTAAGCGTCCGCTTTTAGGCATGACCCTGCCGGAACTTGAGGCAGTGGTGAAGGAGGCTGGGCTTAGGCCTTTTGCCGCCAAGCAGATGGCTCGCCGGCTGTATGTGGGGCGTGCCAAGAATATCGACGAGATGACCGAATTGCCCAAGAGCGCAAGGCAGTGGCTTGCCGAGAGGTATACCATAGGCAGGTCGGCACCGAAGCTTGAGTCGCGTTCGGCTGACGGGACGGTGAAGTACCTGTTTGCCACGCGCGGAGAGGGGGTTGACTACCTCACTCACGGCGAAGGTGGACGGGATGTCGAGGCGGTGTATATTCCGGATAAGGACAGGGCCACGCTGTGCGTGTCGTCGCAGGCAGGGTGCCGCATGGGCTGCCGTTTCTGCATGACAGGCAGGCAGGGCTATCACGGAGATCTCAGCTCGGCAGGGATCATCAACCAGATACTTTCCATCCCTGAATCGGAGAGCCTTACCAATATAGTGTTCATGGGTATGGGGGAGCCGATGGATAATGTGGCTGAGGTGCTCAAGGCTGTAGAGGTGCTCACTGCGCCCTGGGGGCTTGCATGGAGCCCGAGGCGTATCACGGTGTCGAGCATCGGCAAGCTGGACGGGCTCAGACGGCTGCTCGACGAGACGAAGGTGCATGTCGCCATCAGCGTGCATTCGCCGTTCCCCTCGGAGCGCGAGGGGCTTATGCCTGTGGAGCGGGCTTATCCCGCCTATAAGGTGATGGAGGCTATGAAGAAGTATGATTTCGCCCATCAGCGCAGGCTGTCGGCGGAGTATATCATGTGGAAAGGTGTGAATGACGATATGCGTCACGCCGAGGCTCTTGCCCGCTTGCTGAGGGGTGTGGACTGCCGTGTGAACCTGATACGGTTTCACGCTATACCGGGATTTGACGGAGAGCCGTCGGACAAGGATGTGATGGAGCGTTTCCGTGACCGCCTGAACTCGCTCGGCGTAATTACTACCATACGTGCATCGCGCGGAGAGGATATCGAGGCCGCCTGCGGGATGCTGAGCGGAGAGAAGTCGGCAGAGTTGTGACCGTGGCGGCACGGTGCCGCGTAAGAATTTCAGGAATTATTATGGAAAGATTCTGGGTGCCGCTGTGCATACTGACAGTGGCAGGTTTCACATTTAATACGTCAGAACTGATCCCGATAGGGCTGCTTAGCGATATAGCGGGGTCGTTTGGCGTGAGCGAGGCTCGCGCCGGTATGCTCATCACGGTGT
>OFFL01001623.1_pt1 | contig 15151 bp, 17 predicted proteins | sample 1521391 | NCBI WGS metagenome assembly OFFL01 (sample SAMEA3504082, study PRJEB24116) | mouse gut metagenome | biome: mouse gut; feature: mouse-associated habitat; material: faeces | place: Denmark | collected 2011
ACAGCAAGCAGACTGAAAGCAAGACACTTAATGCTATTAATCCAACACTTTTCATTTTCCCTTTCATAACGAATATCCTCTTAATTTATTCATATCTGAACACAAACAAATCATGCGCATAAGAACCAAACCATACAAACCCTGCAATATAGACAGGAGGCGGTACATCCGTAAAGTAATCCCAATAGATGGTTTTTAAATCTGTTATTACAAAAGTACCTTTATAGCTCCCGACAAAGCGAAAGGAAATATTTTGTTCAAACTCCCCAAACGTCAAATCTTCTTTAAAAGTCATTTTTTCAAAATAATGTTTTTTGATATCAGACTCAACTTGTTTATTAATTGCGGGGCATTTTTCTTCAGGTGCAAAGTCGATTTTTTTAACTGCTTCCATATTGCCATTTTCCCAATCTGACTCTTCACAGGTGTAGACTACCCCGCACGCATAATACATGGCATAAGCAAGATCTGTACATGTAAGCCAACCCTTCTCATACGCAACTTCAATGGCACATTGTACCATTGAAGATTTTTGATAAAACAACTGCTTCTCCGTGTCGTCAAGCCGATCATTTCGTTCATAAGGAATAGTACCATTATTTTTTATTTCATCCATTGCTTTTTTTATCTGTTCTTCGCTGACTGTCTGATACTCGCCTTCCACTTGCGGTAATACAGCAAATTTCAAAACTTTACATCTGTCCTTGTCCTCCATACCGGTATGATACTTGAAAAACCCTATAACTCCATATCCGATTATCTGTTCTCCGTTTTTTGCAATAACATCAGCATATATCGTTGAATTCCATGACTCATGCATATAATTATCAAATCCCCACACACAGTATTCTCCTGATTTTAACTCGACCGTCTTCCCTGTTTCTGATGGACCTAAACTTCCTGACTCCACAGCACATAAAAATATTAAGTTATCATCATCATGCTCAACGCTTATACAATAGCCGTATACGCTTGAAGCCATGAAACTAAAAGTTGCGCTTATATAGTCGTTTGTTTCACGTTCATAAAATCCGCCCGCTTCGTTGTAAGAACCGTAAAGTTCTTTTTCCAACTTTTCTATTCTTTCATAATAATCATGAAGTTGCCCGTCCATTTCCTTGATTTGGGTATTCAGTTCTTTATTGTGTTCGTCCAGTTCGGATAGTTTATTTTCCAATTCCTGAATTTTGCTTTGAAGCTCGTCTATTTTGTTTTGCGATTCACTTTGATTGTCCGAGCCACACCCCGCAAAACCGAACAGCGTCACGATGACGAGCAAAAGAGTAATTATAATTACGCTTATTTTTTTCATTTTTACATCCTGTTTTTATATATTTTATTTGATTAAATAATATCATAGGAAATTTTCATATGCAATGCAACGGCACAATTTGCAGTTTAAAATGCGTAATATGTATTTTTAAGGCACACGCCTTCGCGCGAACCGCACGGTTTCTCGCAACCAACAAGAAACAAAAATAGAGAATAGCAAAAGCCATCCTCTATTTTTGGTACTCCCGCTGGGAATCGAACCCAAAACTGCCCCTTAGGAGGGGGCTGTTATATCCATTTAACTACGGAAGCAAAAAAGTTTGACTGCAACATATGCGTTACAGCCAAATCATAATATCATAACCGTATTAAAAAATCAATAATTTTTCGGTTATTAATTCTCTGCCATTACCGCCTTTATCGAAATTTGTTTGATTTTTAAAAAATAAAACAGCATTACCGCCGCATAAAACACTGTAAACGCCGCAAGCGTTATGAAAAATATTGCCACGTCAAAATCGAATATAAGCGAGTACTCCTTAAAAAACAAATCTATCATGACGCGCAAAATCGCATACTGATACGCCGTGCCCACTCCGAAGCCGATAAATGCAAAGGGAATATAGCCCGTGAATATTGTTACCGCGCACTCCCTTGCAGAGTACCCGAACGCCTTCATAATCGCCAGATTTTTGGTATTTGAATTAAAAACCGCAGTCATTGCAATCATCATTACGGTAACCGCAAGCACAAGTCCGATTGCAAGAATAATCGGCCCCATAGCGGCCGCATTCAAATCGTACATAGACCCGCCCATCTGGACCATTGCGGAAAAACAGAAGGAGGCAAACGCAATAAAAAACACAAGCATTTTTTTGCTTGAAAGCGTTTTTATCCCCATATCCAAAAGAAATGCACGCGGTTTTTCCGTTTTGCTTGCTTTGTTTTGCTCGCTTAGCTTTTTATCGGACAGGGCTTTGCTCTTTTTTATTTCGCCTTTCAGCATACTGCCGACGTCGCGGCCGAGTGCAAAACGCGCATACCCGCACGACAATGCGGAAAAAACCAGCGTCGGTAAAGCTATCATGGCTATCGGCAACCAAAAATGAAATTTTACGGGAATTGTAAGTCCTTCAACCGTCATCTGACTGTAAATCATAGGCATAGCGGCATAGCCCGCACCACAACCCAAAGCCGAGCCGATAAGCACGCCGAAGCCGAATACCCAGAATTTTAAAGCGATTTCTCCGTTTTTATAGCCCATGGCCTTTAATATGCCAAGTTGTCTGCCGTGTCCGTCAATGTAAAGCTTTATATAAAACACCAGCATTACAAACGCAATCAGCGAAAGGCACCCGCCGCTTAACGCACAGCTGAATTTTGCCGTGGCAAGCTGTCCTTGATATAGCGCGGACATTTCTTGCGTAACGCTGTCGGCAACCGCCGCGGCGTCAACGCAATAATTGATAAAAAAGGTACATACAAACACTGCGCAAAAGCATATTACGGATATTCCCGCAAGCTTAACGCTGTCCTTAATGCTTACAACCATAGCTCACCAACCTATTTCGTAGGCGGTTTTAGGCGAAGTATTTTTTATAACCTCCTCTATCCTTCCGCTGTTGATTCTTATTACGGTATCCGCCATTTGCGCGATATTTTCGTTATGGGTAACCATTATCATAGTAAAGCCCTGCTCGCGCTTTAATTTGACGATATAATCAAGCACGTCTCTGCCCGTCTGCTCGTCAAGCGCGCCCGTAGGCTCGTCAAGAAAGAGCGCCTGCGGCTTTTTAGCAAGCGCACGGGCAATACAAACGCGCTGTTGCTCTCCGCCAGACAGCTCGCTTGGCTTACGCTTGCACTTTTCTTCAAGTCCCACCGCTTTTATTATTTCACGAAAATCCTTATTCCCCGCCAAATCCGCGCCTAATCTTACATTGTTTTCAACGCTTAAATGCGACAAAAGATAGTATTGCTGAAAAATGAAACCCGTATATTTCCGCCTGAATTCCGTCAGCTGTTTGTCGTTAAAGCCCGAAATTTCCATTCCGTCAAAGCATACCGTGCCGCTGTCCGCCCTTTCAAGTCCGGAAAGCACGCTCATAAGCGTTGACTTACCCGAGCCGGAAGCGCCTAAAATTACGGCAAAATCTCCCCTTGCAATTTCAAGCGAAACGCCGTTAAGCACCTTAATCCTTCCGCCGTTGAACGATTTATAAACGTTCTGCGCCTTAATCATTTTCTTCCTCCTTAAAGTGCCGTATAAGCCCCGCGCAAACAGCGGTAAGCATATCCGATATTTCTTTTTCCGTAAATTTGCATACGTTTGTCGCAAGCAAAACGGCTATACCGTGCGAATATATCCACATGTGCAGATAAAGCTTCTTTGCCGTTGAATGGCAAAAGCCGTATTCGGACTGCACCGCGGCGATAATTTTATCGTAATACTCGTCTATCTGCCGCAGAACGTTATCCAAATCGGGAACGGCTTGCGCCTCCTTCATAAATAAAAGCTGAAACAGCTTAGGCTGTTCGGCGGCAAACCTTATATATCCCAGACCCGAGCCCTTGAATGCGTTGCGCTCGTTAAGTCCCCGCTCCTGATAGGCTCCGTACAGCGACCTTGCCGCCGATATTACCTCATTCTGCACCTCTTCCATGCTTTCGAATACCGTGAATACCGGACGGGCAGAGCTGCCAAGCTCGGCCCCGAGCGCTCTCGCCGTCAGCGCTTCGAAGCCGTCGCGGCGGACAATTTCAAGCCCTGCATTGATAATTTCATTTTTTGTGAATTTCGCTTTTGGCGGCATAAAAGCCTCCTTTTATTAAAAACTATCGTTTTGCAACAACTGTTTTAAATTATAGTCACACGCTTATATGTTGTCAAGCAAAATAAAAAAATATCCGAGGAAAAAATTTCCTCGAATATAAATTTTCTGCTTTTATTTTGCAAGCTCGTCTGCAAGCGCCGCAAGCTTTGCTCTGCTGTCGTCGTTCAACGCCGCGCGGATTGTTACGGAATTTTCCGCAAAGGTCAGATTTTTGCATTTTTCAAGCCGCTTCAATACCGTGCGGCTTGCTACGGGCGCCCAGCTTCCGTTTTCTATCAATGCAACCGTTCTGTTCTGAAAATTCCTTTCTGTAAGCCAGTCCAAAAACTCCCTCATTGCGGGGAAAATATCGCCGTTGTAGGTTGTGGTTGCAAGCACTATTTTGCTGTATTTAAACGCTTCCGCAACGCATAAAGCGCGGTCGCTTCTGGCCAAATCGTATATTGCAACGTCTTTAACGCCCTTGCCTTCAAGCATGCTTTTCAACAGCTCGGCGGCAGACCTTGTATTGCCGTAAACAGATGCATAGGCTATCATTATTCCGTTCGTTTCGGGCAAGTAGCTTGACCACTTGTTGTACAAATCAAGGCAATGCGGAATTTCCTCCTTTAACACGGGCCCATGCAACGGGCAGATAACATTAAGCGGCGTATCCGCAAGCTTTTTAAACAAGCCCTGTACCTGCACCCCGTATTTGCCTACAATGCCTATATAGTAGCGCCGTGCCTCGTCGTCCCAGTCCTCGCTTGCGTCAAGCGCGCCGAATTTACCGAATGCGTCCGCGGAAAACAATATCTTTTCCTCTTCCTCATAGGCAACCATAACCTCTGGCCAGTGAACCATAGGCGCAAAAATAAATTTTAAGGAATGACTGCCCAGCCGTAGCGTGTCGTTTTCGTTGACAACCACGCGCCTTTCAGCAAAATCACAGCCGAAGTATTCGGCAATCATTACAAACGTTTTTGCATTGCCGACTATTTGCGCGGACGGATATTCCTTTGAAAAATTAAGTATATTTGCTGAATGGTCGGGCTCCATATGCAACACAACAAGATAGTCGGGCTTGCGCGTGCCGAGCAGATTTTTCAGCTTTTCAAGCCATTCGCCACCGAACCGCGCGTCAACGGTATCAAAAACGGCAATTTTTTCGTCGATAATCACATAAGAATTATAAGCCATGCCGTTGGGAACGGAATACTGCCCCTCAAACAAATCCGTCTTGTAATCGTTTACGCCGATATTGTAAATATTTTCGCTGATTTTCAATTTTTCACTTCCTTTGCAGTTTTATAAGTTATTATACCAAAAGATTAAACGACATCAAAAGAAATACGGTGCCGAAAATAGTTATAACCGAGCCTATACTCGTCCACACTACAAGCTGTGTGGCAAGCTGCTCGTCATTATTCATTTCCCCCGCCATAATCGCGCTGGATACCGCAACGGGCGTGCCGAACAGCGCAATCAGAGTGGGATATACGTCCGCCCCAAAGCTTAAAAGCGAAGTATAGCTGCTTAAAAGCACCGCAACGCCTATGCCTATAAGTGGCGCAAGGACAATCCGCCATACGGTACCGACTACAATTTCCTTAGTCATTCCCTTTACGGCAGAAAATTCGAACTGCCCGCCGAGTATGATAAGCGCCAGCGGAGAGGCGATAATTTTTAAATCCGCTAAAGCCGTATACAGAAATTTTAACTGCGTATCAAGTCTGAACGGTGTTTCTCCGCCGCAGCATACACGCTGAATTTCGCGTATACCCACGCACACAAGCCCTGCAAAAACGCCGATAATAAGCGGATTTTTTATAATATTCAAAAGAATATTCTTTACGGAATGCTTACCCTTGACCGCACGCACGGCGGAAGACGGCTGCGCGCCCGCCTGCATTGCGTCGTTTAAGCTGTTTTCATTCAACACTTCTGCCGAGGTCTGCGGCTGTTTTTCTGCAAAGATAGAGAGCGCGATAACCGCAAGAATATTGAATACGGGGATGGAAAACGCAGAAATTATCCCGCCGAGCGCCTCGTCACCGCCGAGCCTGCCCACAAGCGTAAGCCCGATTATGGCGAAGTTGCTTCTGAAAGAGCATTGCAGAATAACCCCACGTCTGTTTTGCTTTTTGGTTGTTAAAACCGCCGTCAGCAAACCAAGTCCGAAAATAACTAAAATTATTATCGTTGAATACAGCACAACGTCCCAGCGAATATCTGCAAAGCTGTTCATTTTGTCGTAAATATTGACGAACAGCATACAGGGCAGACATACCCTGAAAACAAATTTGTTGCCGATTTTGATAAAATTGTCGTTTAAAAATCCGAATTTCCTTAAAAGATAGCCGAGCAGAATAAGAAGTATTACAGGAACTACAGCGTTTACAGATGTTAAAAATACGTCCGCCATATTATTCCCCCCGCTTCAATTATGTGAAATTTTAGCAAAACTAATATAAAAAGTCAATAAAAAAGGTGTTTTTGCACAGCAAAAACACCTTTTTTCAAGCTTTCAGCTTTATACTATGCCGTGTGCCAGCATAGCGTCTGCAACCTTTACAAAGCCCGCAATGTTTGCGCCCATAACATAATTGCCCTCGAAGCCGTATTGCTTTGCCGCATTGTCGATATTATGATAAATATTTATCATTATGCTTTTCAGCTTTGCGTCCACCTCCTCAAAGCTCCAGAACATTCTGCCCGAGGACTGAGCCATTTCCAGCGCAGAGGTAGCTACTCCGCCCGCATTCGCCGCTTTTGCGGGTAAAAATACAACGCCGCCGCTTTGGAACACGTCAATCGCGCCAAGCGTGGACGGCATATTCGCGCCCTCGGCAACATATTTTACGCCGTTTTTAACAAGCAGCTCGGCAGATTTTTTATCAATTTCGTTCTGGGTTGCGCAAGGCAAAGCAATATCGCACGGTACAGACCATATTCCGCTGCACCCCTCCGTATAAACCGAGCCGTTCACTCGCTCGGCATACTCCTTAATGCGCCCGCGCTTTACCTCCTTAATATCCTTTATGACGTCAAGCCGAATTCCGTTCGGGTCGAAAATATAACCGTTGGAATCGTACATTGCAACAACCCTTGCACCAAGCTCCTGCGCCTTTTGACATGCGTAAATTGCGACGTTGCCGGAGCCGGAGATAATCACCGTTTTGCCCTTAAAGCTGTCGCCGCGCGCCTTCATTGCCTCTTCTATGATATAAATAAGCCCGTAGCCCGTTGCCTCGGTTCTTACAAGACTGCCGCCGTAGGACAGCCCTCTGCCCGTAAGCACCCCGACGTGCTCGTCGCGTATTCTCTTATACTGTCCGAAAAGATAGCCTATTTCTCTGCCGCCGACGCCTATATCGCCAGCAGGCACGTCGGTATCCGCGCCTATATGACGGTACAGCTCGGTCATAAAGCTTTGGCAGAAAGCCATAATTTCTCTGTTGGATTTGCCTTTGGGGTCGAAGTCGGAGCCGCCTTTACCTCCGCCTATGGGCAGACCCGTAAGACTGTTCTTTAAAATCTGCTCCAAGCCCAAAAATTTTATAATGGAAAGATTGACCGAGGGGTGAAATCTCAACCCTCCCTTATACGGACCTATCGCGCTGTTGAACTGCACTCTGTAACCCTTATTTACGCGGACCTTGCCCTTATCGTCCACCCAAGGCACGCGGAACATTATTACCCTTTCGGGCTCAACAAACCGCTCCAACAGCCCCGCCGCCTCATATTCTGGGTGTTTTTCTATCACGGGTGCAAGCGTTGTCAGAATTTCAGTCGCCGCCTGATGAAATTCCGGCTCGTTCGGATTTTGCTTTTTAAGACTTTTCAAAACCTTTTCAACGTACTTCATTTATTTTTTTACCTCAAATTTATGCATAGTTTTGTGCATAATTTATATTTTATTGTATTATAGCACAATTATTATACATTTACAAACGATTTGGCGCTCAAATATTCATTTAATATTAAAATTGCTGATTAACCGTATAAGTATTTATTATAACAAAAAGGTCGGTCTATAAAACCGCCCTATAATGTAAGATTATTTAAAATATATTTTATTCGCCGTATTGTAAAAAACGTCGTCCATCTCGCTTGCGGTAAAGGCTACGCTGTCAATAACCGCGCCGACCATATTTGCATAGCTTTCTCCCGTCAGCGTGCAAGGCATATCAGAGCCGAACATAATTCTGTCCGCGCCGACTATTGCCTTTGCGTTTTTTAAATGCTCTGCCATAGTCGGATAAGGATATACCTCCGGCTTTTGGTTGTGCCACAGCGCGGCTATGTCAAAATAAACGTTGGGCATAACAAGTCTTTTAAGCGCTTCCTTTAAAAGCTCGGCATCGCCCTTCTGCGGGGCAAGCAAATGACAAATTACAAACGTAATCTGCGGATATTTTGCAATAACGTTTGCCAAGGCGTCTGTTTGCCAGCACGGATTGCGCGGACGGCCTATATCCAGCACAACGGTCAGACCCTTTTCTCTTGCGTGCGCAAAACAGCCGTTCATAACGCTACCGTCAAGGTAAAAGCTTCTGTTTGCCATCAGTCCAGAGCCGTTTGACAGCTCGAACTTGACTATTTTGAAATTCAGCTCGTCAAACAGATGCCTTTTTATTTCCTCAGCCTTAACGCAAAACGGGTCATAGGTTGCCGCGCCCGTAAAGCTCTTTGGGTATTTTTTTATTGCCGCATATGTGTATTCGTTCTGAAAACCGAGCCAATTCCCTTGCAGAAGTACGGCTTTTTCAACGTTGTTTGCGTCCATAACTTTTATAAGAGCTTCCGGTGAAACGCCCGTATCCCCCATTTCGGGCGGAAACATCTGAAAAATTTCGCCCGTAGAATACTGCGCCTTGCCTCCGCCGACCGCTCTCAATTCGCCTTTGGACGTGAAACCGCAAATATACTGCGCAATATGCGCGTGCGCGTCTATAATTTTCATTTTTTAACCTTTTTTGCTTTGGGTTCGGGCAGCTCGGGATACATAGCCTCGAAAAGCGATAAAACAAACTCGGCATCGTCAATATCTTCAAGCACAAGCATAGGTTTTGCGCCCGTATAAGGCGGTTGCATTTCAGCGTTCGGCAAAAGCTTTTTAGCCGCCTCAACGGGCTTTAAAAGTACTCTGTTGTCGCAAATATCGCCTACAAGCTTTCCGCGGTAATACAAAAGATATTCGCCCATCATAGGCTCTACCGCAATATCCTCTGGACGGTTTACCTGCTCCGTTAAATATATTATAAAGTCCTTTGAAGTTGCCATTTTTATCCCCTTGTCAATAAATATTTTACTGAGTTAATTGTATCACATAAAGCCGTAAAAAGCAATAAAACGGCAAAAAAACAGTGCGGACCGAAAAAATCAATCCGCACTGTTTTTTATGGCGGCGGCGCAGCCGCGCGCTTTTCAGGACAAGCGCGCGGCTATCTTGCAATAATAAAAAAGTTATCTGATAAATATGTTTTAAGCGGTTGATTTTTTTACAAAAATGAATATAATAAAAAGTGCCAAACCAACTGAATACTTTTGCAAGGGCTATTTTTATCTTTTTGGATAAATATACTCTGTTCTGCTATCTATTTCAGAATTTGATAAAAATGCAAATTCCTACTGTAGATAGCGTAGAGGTAGTTCTTGCTTCATCAGTTGGTTTGGCGACTATCGGAGTTTGCGTTTTTTGTGCGTTTACTTTGGTAGGCGCACTTTTTATTTTATGGAGAATTAGCTATGGTTGAAATATTTGACGGTTAAAAACACTGATTATACATATAAATTACAAACGCAATTTATTAAGGAGATTTATAATGAACAATTTGGAAATGGAGTGTTTTAATTTGATAAAAGATATTTTAGAAAACAGACCAAAGAATTTTTATAATAAAGATATGAAATATAATTCAGAAGATAAGTCTAAAATTATTGAAGTTTTAGACTTGCAAATCGACACTTTAAATAATAACCGCAAAAATATTTCCAACGATTGCTATCTACTGTTAATAACAATTTATAGTAAACTTAGTAAATTGATTAAAAGTAAATTAATTTAAAAATAAACGCAATTATTTTTTAGTGGCTTACAAAAATTATCACGTATACTAAAGTTTAAAAGGAGTAAATAAATATGTCAAAATTTTCATATTCAATGAATCAAAATGATGCTATTATGGCATTTAAAAAAAGCTTTATGGGACAAGGCTTGGGCGTAGCAATTTTAAAAGACAAAGGGAACGAATTTATTCTTGGCGCGCCAATGATGACCGTTAATGTTAAATTCAATAACGGCATTTGTTCAACAAGCGCTTCCTTATTCGGTAAAACAATATTATCAACAGTTGATACCAAAATTGAAATTATTGATGGTTTTAAAAAAATAAACTGATTTTTTAAGCTACTAAAAATTATAAGGCGTCTGTTTATATTTTATAGCTGAGAAGTTTTTTAAGCTTCTCAGCTTTTCTTAACAATAAAAAAACGTAAGTCAAACTTGATGTTCAACTCACGTCATTTCTGGCGCGGAGAAGAGGATTTGAACCTCCGGACGGGTATTAGCCGTCACACGATTTCCAATCGTGCGCCTTAAACCGCTCAGCCATCTCCGCATAACTGCCCGACACTTAGCCGAGCAGTATTATAATATTAAAAAATTATTAAAAAATCAAGCGTTTTTAAACTACAAAACCAACAATATTAAAAGTTAAGCTACAACCCTTATAACTGCCGCAACCTTTGCTATTTCCGCCGCGGAATTTATTTCCGCAACCGCTTTGTTTATGTTGCTTTCATACGTTTCGTGCGTAATAACCACCAGCGGCACGGCTCCGTCAGAATTTTCCTTTTCCTGAATAAGCTGTGACATGCTTATGCCGAGCTTGCCGAAAACCGACGTGACCTTCGAAAGTACGCCCGCCTTATCCGCAGCGACTATTCTAAGGTAGTACGCGCTCTCGAAATTTTTGATAAATTTTGTTGAAGGCGCGGCCTTTTCCGTGTTTTCAAAGGGCGAATAAACAAAATTTGAATGGGTTGCGCAATAGATTATATCGCCGACAATAGCGCTGCCGGTTGGCTTTGCCCCCGCCCCTCTGCCGTACAGCATAACGTCCTCTACGCTGTCGCCCGTAAGATATACGGCGTTAAAGCTGTCGTTAACGCTTGCAAGCGGGTGTTCGGCTTTTATAAACGCGGGGTGAACGCGCACCTCTATTCCCTTTGCGGTATTCTTGCCTATCGCAAGCAGCTTCAACACATATCCGAGCTGCTTACCGTAAGCTATATCGAGCGTGGAAATTTCCGAAATGCCCTCGCGGTAAATTTCGGTATATGGCACCTTGGTATGGAACGCAAGGCTTGACAGAATGGAAAGCTTATAAGCCGCATCGTACCCGTCCACGTCTGACGTAGGGTCTGCCTCGGCATAGCCCAACCGCTTTGCCTCGTCAAGCACCTCGCCGTACGGTGCTCCGCAGTTCGACATTTTTGTAAGGATATAATTGGTTGTACCGTTTATTATGCCGAGCATGGAAAGAATTTTATTGCCCTGCAAATTGTCGGTCAAGGCGCGGATAATCGGCACGCCGCCGACGCAGCTTGCCTCGTAAAACAGCCCGCAATGGTTCTTTTTTGCGGCTTTTTCCAGCTCGTGCGAGTATTTGCAGTACAGCTCTTTATTAGAGGTAACAACCGATTTACCTGCGTTCAGCGCCGCAAGCACAAACGATTTGGCGGGCTCCACCCCGCCCATAACCTCGACAACTATATCCACCTCGGGATTAGAGCATATTTCCGCTATGCTTTCGGCAATTTTGCTTTCGTCAATACCCAAAGCAATTGCGCGCCCGCGGTTTTTTTCAAGGACGCCTTCAACCGTAATATCCAAATTATGATTGCTTTTGTAAAATTCCTTGTGTTCGGCAAGTATTTTATATGTACCGCCGCCCACAACCCCGAGCCCGAGTATCGCTACGCCTACCTTTTTCATTCAGTTCTCCAAACAGTTTATACTGTACAAATATCTTAACCCTTCAAGCGTCAAAAGCTTATCCACCCTGTCTATGCAGGAAATTTCCTTTGCAATAACCTCTGAAAAGCCGCCCGTCGCAACAACAGTGACCGAATCGTCCTTCATTTCACGCTTGATTTTTTTGACTATATATTCCACAAGCCCCGCAAAGCCGAAAACTATGCCCGACTGCATATTTGTTATTGTATTTTTGCCTATTACCGTTGCGGGACGCTCGATTTCCACACGCGGAAGCTTGGCAGTGCCGTTCACAAGACTGTCCAACGAGCCTTTAATGCCGGGGGCGATTACTCCGCCGATAAATTCACCCTTGCCGTCCACCACATTAAAGGTTGTTGCGGTACCAAAATCGATAATTATAAGCGGGCAACCGTATTTTCTTACGGCGGCAACGTTGTTAACAACTCGGTCCGCGCCGACCTCCTTAACGTTATCAACCCGCATATTCATACCCGTCTTTAAGCCGGGGCCGAGCGAAAGCGGCTTGATTTTAAGATAGTTTACGCACATTCTTTCAAGCGTATAATCAAGCTGAGGCACAACCGAGGAAATAATTCCGCCCTTTATGTCCGAAACGCAGACGGAATTATTCTTCAAAATGCTTATAAGCTGACCGCCGTATTCGTCGGAGGTTTTTTTATGCTCAGTCGCGACGCGGAAGCTTATTTTAAGCTTTTCGCCGTCGAAAACCGCGTATTTTATGTTTGTGTTGCCAACGTCAAGACAAATAATCATAATTTATTCCGATTTTTCCGCCTCTGTCACGGCAAGCGGCTGAGGCTGTTTTTTATTTAGCAGAGTACGGTTAACCTTTTGAAGCGCTTTAACGTACAACGGCACCAGAACTGCGCATGCAACAAGCTCTATGGGGAAGTATATCGTTACCGCAACGCCCATAATTGCTGTGAGTGCGTCCGCCGCCCTGCCGTCGCATACCGCTACCGCAAGAAGATACAAGACCGTGTTCGTAAGCGAGCCGACAATACCCGCAATTGCCGCGGGAAGGGCTTCCTTTACAAATCTGTTTTTTGCCTTTTTAAAGAGCTTTGACAGCCCGAAATACGTCCAATATGCCGTTACGCCTATACAAAACCTCGGCAATACGGAAACAAGCGGGTTTGCGTACTTTATAAACGCCGAAAAAACCAAACAGAAAATGCAACTGCATACGCCGAGCAGCGTTCCGCCGACAAAGCTTTTTTTCCAGTCGTCGTAAATACTTACGGCAATTGCAACGGGCAGCGACAGTATGCAAGCCGTCATACCCACGGGCGACAGCACCGCCCCCTCCAGAAGAAACAACACAAATATCAGCGCAGCCATTACGCCGACAAAAGCGACAAAGTGAGCCTTGTCCTTTCTCATAAAACCTCCGTCCGATTTCTTATAAGAATATCGGCAGTAAAAAAATTATTGTACTTTGGGAAAAATCCCGAAAGGTCAGACTTATAAAAAATATCTGCCTAAAGTAGCTTATTTATGCAGGCACTGCATTTATGCCGTTAATTTTAACATTAAATTTGTATTTTTGCAAGCAAATGAAAATATCGGTAACATTTTTACGGAAATTTAAATATTATTTAATATACGATTACTGTATTCCGAAAGATAAAAACAAAATCGGATACGTAGCTGAACTGCATGGACATTTTACAAAACTATTACATACCGACATGCAGTATAAAGGAGGAACTTATGAACATCTTTTCGTGTTGCGGCTCTAACAGCTGCCTTTGGATTTTAATCCTTTTGCTTGTTGCGGCAAGCTGCAGCGGTAACGGTCTCGAAGGCGTCCTTTCGGGAAGTTGCACGCCTATACTTATCGCCCTTATTTACAGCATGTGGAAAAACGGCACTCTTTCCTCGCTGTTGTGCGGCGGCGGAAACAGCTGCGGCTGCGGTTGTAACTAAATCGAAACAAAGGGGTTGCCCCAAAAGCGCACTTTCCATAGGGAATTAAGAAACTAAATTATTAAGAGTTATACTTTCAAGCAAGGACAAAAGCTCTCGAACGATATGTTCGAGAGCTTTTTACTGCAAACCATTTACAAAGATAAATTGAAATTTATCTTATAATCGTTATTTTATTGCTATGTACAAATAGCAATGCGCTTTACCGTTTTTGGTATATTCGGCGGGTACGGTGCTTTCGTAGTCGATAGTAAATGCACGTTTAATTTCGCCGCTCGCGGTAAGCCCCCAAACTTTCGACCACGCTTTATTTGCGCATTCGGCAATCGTTTCGCCGCTCTCGTCTATTTTGATGTATTTTCTTTGTGCGACCAATTCTTCCATTTTTGCAAAGAAATCTACGGTTACGGTCATAACGGATAAATTGTATTTACCTTTTTCGTCGCTCTCGTAATCACTGTATGCCGATATAGGCGACAGACCTTTTACGGGTACGCCGTTTTCTATAAAGTCAAGCGGAATTTTGCCCGTCATCATATCCGCCCAAAGTTCGTTGATTTTTGCCATTCCGCTCTCGGAATTGTCTGTGCGTATCGTTACGCTCTTTAATGAATATGACATAGTGTTTCTCCTCTAAATTGAAATTTATAAGACTTGTTCAATTTTTATATATTATAATTTTGCAATCTTTTTCAAAACGAAAATTCGCCCATTTTCTTCCTATTTGTCGCACAAAATAGTATTCATCGTTCGGAAATATCTGTTTTGTCATAAATCGTAACAGGTTTAGCTCATCGGCAGATTCGTTCAACACGATTTCACGCGTACTCCATCCATCTGTTACAGGTGAATATATTTCGTGAATCATATCATAAAACAACTCTTTTCCGTTGATTGGTATTTTTCTTATTAAGTCCGACCTTCTGTCGCAATTGAGCATACTTTTTAACAGGTCATACTGTTTGCTATCAAGCGTTATTTTACATATTTCCATTGTAAGCTCCTTATTTGACCAATTTATTCAGCGAAAATCAAAGTTGCCTTGTAAAATATCTATTATATTCTCTGAATAATAAATTTTGCCGTTTATTGTCCTGTCTTTTATACAAGT
>OFFL01001639.1_pt1 | contig 15006 bp, 11 predicted proteins | sample 1521391 | NCBI WGS metagenome assembly OFFL01 (sample SAMEA3504082, study PRJEB24116) | mouse gut metagenome | biome: mouse gut; feature: mouse-associated habitat; material: faeces | place: Denmark | collected 2011
CTTAATAGCATTTTTAATTGCAACAGACATTACTGTCTCTTTTATAGATTTCATAATAATCCTCTCTTAATCTTATCATATAAAGGGTATTTCCCCCTTAATTCGATACAATAGAAAATATATTCCTTTTACATAGAAATGTCAAGTTAAATTTTTATAACATTTTAATAGACACCAAAACACTGAACACACTTAAGTTTAAAATCTGATTTGAAATTTCAGACGATAAATCCTGTCCGTTTTATTTTTATACACATCATTACAGTGAGCACCCCAGCTATCGTAACCACCCACACCCTGCTGTCTTGCAATAAGCCTTACAACAGTTTTATTATATTCAGGCAATTCCTTTTTATGCCAAGCCTCCTCAACTTCCTTAGGAAGATAGTGGCATATATTCATCTCCATCTGAGGCTGGGCAATCACGGAAAATACCTTTTTGTCACCGACAATTGTTGCATAGCGTACACCTGTTCTGTTTCCGCATTCCTGTGGTTTAAGATAATCAACCCACATATCGTTAACAGTTGTGTTATACAGTCCTATCATTGTACCGTTGCAGCGGTCAATGTAATTTTCCTCAGGTCCTCTGCCGAGATATGTTACATTTTCAAAATCCTTAGGCAGTTCAAATAATACTGAAACTTCAGGAATTTCAGGCAAAGTATCATCCGGTGAAAACTGCAAATCAACCTCAATACCCTTTGAGGTGATTGTATAAACCACAACAGCCTTGCATTCAGGCTGTGTGCACACCGTTGCACCGCAGGTAACGATAACCTTTCTGCCGTTTTCAAGTATTTTATAATTTTGAATTGACCATTTTGTGTTGTTGTAAATACCCGGTGTATCACCGGCATCACGCCAGCAGCCAAGCCTTGAGCCGGCTCTGCTGCCTCTGTCATTATCAGTAAGAGCTCTCCAGAAATTAAGACGCATAGGCTGCTGAAGCAGTTCTTCACCGCCTACCTTGATGGAATAAAGCTGATTACGCTCTCTCTTCTCAAAACGCACATTCACATCATCACTTATGATTCTGAGTGAGCCATAGGTATCATCAATTATCAATTCAGCATCAGATTCAAGCTCATCATATGTATTTTCAAATTCATTAATAATAAACTGCTCGCAGGCAACAATATGCCCCTCTTCACACCAGGAAGTTTCCTCTTTGGTTCTAAGCTCAAGGTTTAGATAACATTCGGTATTATTTACTCTGCTGAGCTCAAGATCAACCAGCCCTACACCCTCAATGATGGAGACAACCCCGGCAACCTCACCTGCCCCGAGGACTTCACCGGTATCGCTCGTCTCCAGCTCATGGGAGGTAAGTATTATCTCACCCTTGTCCTCCCCGGCGAAGAAGAATAAGAATCGATAATCTAATAGGCCGGGCGCCGCATGGCGCCTACGGATAGGGTCTCTGCGTTGCCCGGCCATTAAATTCAGCTAAAACAAAATGAAAAAAATAAATATTTTGTTGATGGGTCTGGCGGCTGTTGCCATGACAGCCTGCGAGGACGCCCCTGGAATCGCACAGCCTGAAGTTCTCCCCGAACCCCCGGCATTCACCGACGGTGATGTGACCATCTCAGTGGCTCCCGATCTTGCAGGCTCATCTGTAAATCTCCAGTCAATCCTTGAATCAGGCAACTCGTTCAACGTGGCCACTGTTGATGATGTCATCAACCTCCCCGCAGGTGCTGTGGTTGACTTCGCTCTCCAGCTTGCCAACAACGCCGCTTTCACCGACCGTCAGGAGGTAAGCGCTCCCACCGTTGACAACATCTATTCACAGGCATCAGTTGTGCAACTGAGCAACGCCGTTAAGCGTCTTTACGGCAACATCACAACCCCCGCCACTGTCTACTACCGTGTTCCGGGTTATGTGACCCTCAACAACGGTATCTACCGCATCGGCGGAAGCGATAAGTTCTACGCTACCGGCTCAATCGAAATCACTCCTATCGCCAACCCAGTAGTTGCTATGGCACTCGGCGAGAACCTTTCAACCGGTTCAATCAACCTTCAGGATCTCACCGAAAATGAAGTCGAGAATATCGACCTCGCCACTCTTACCTCTACCACCGGCATGCAGGATGGTTACACACTTTCATTCAAGTATCTCCTTTCACCCAACCAGGACATGAGCGGTGCTCAGGAAGTGCCTGTCACCTACGACACTGAAAGCGGTCTCCTGACTGTCACCACCGAAGCTTGGTCATCAGCACAGACCATCATGTTTGGCGCTACAGGTGACGAGCGTGAAGTTTACTGGGGACTCCAGGCCTTCTACACTTATGACGGCGACACATACAACGTGAAGACTGACGAAGGTTACGTGGCCGAAGGCAAAATCAACGTGACTCCTCTCGATGTTCCGCGCCACATCTGCACTCCTAATGATTCGCAGGGCTGGAACTCGGCTACTTCCCAGTGGCTCCTTGCCGTTGACCAGGATGACAAAGACTGCAAAATATTCACCGGCTACGCTTACTTCGGCGGAACATGGGGTGGTAAATTCACCGACGATTTCACCGGTTCAGAAGTTTGGTACGGTCTTGACGGTGCAGTTGACATCAACCCTGAGACAGGTGTCATCACAGGTGCTATCAGCACTTCAGGCGGCAACATCCTCGAAGGCTCTACTGCTGCCCTCTACTGGTTTGACGTGAACTTGGAAACTCTCACATTCACCATGACTCCTATCACCTCTTACGGTATCATAGGCAACGCCACTGTTGGCGGATGGGATGTAGAGACAACCATGACACCTTCGGCTGACTTCCTCACTTGGACTCTCGAAACCACTCTTACCGACGGTGAGTTCAAATTCCGTGCCAACAACGGCTGGGACATCAACCTCGGTGGTAACCTCAGTGAGTTGACCCAGAATGGCAACAACATCCAGGCCCCCGTCACCGGTGATGTCACAATCACTCTCGAACTTGGTGCTATTCCCTACAAAGCAACAGTCGTAGCACGTTAAATAAGACCCCTTATTTCACTCTAAGACGAGCCGCCCGGCCAATCCCTTTATCGGGATGACCGGGCGGCTATATTTTTATCTGGTTGGACGTCTATTTCACCAATGAGCCTCGAAACTTTCTCCCTCTCAATTCCGGACCGAAATAAAATCCGGGCTGAGTAGGCTGGTTATAACCGGTGTTCTCCGAAGCTATGCTCAATCTGTAAACCGGGTCCTCCAGGAAAGTGTGGAAACGGTAGGGTGTCGGGATAGTCGAGACATACAGACGCAACGCTGTATTGTCGGCCGTGCGCATAAGCACCTCCTCACGCCAGTCACCCACAATGTCACCCTGTAGACAAGGATTCGCCTTTGTGCCGTTGTTCCAGGCACATCCCTCCATCACGAGCAGCGGGTCAAGCCGACCTGTCTCCCAGTTATATTTCGTTATGCTGTCGCCGTCGAGAATCTCCCGCAGCAGATCGCCGTCCCACCACACAGCCATATTGGCCGGAATACGGCTCTTAACCGGACTGATGAACTCTCCCTGCTCACACACCATCTCACCGTTAAATGACCGCACCCCTCCTGTGTTGGGCGACCATAACTCCACTCCAGGATACCGCGGGTCAATGTCGGCAGCCATGCAGCGGCCTATATCCTGATTGCTCGGATAACGGAGCACCACCTTGCCGGTGGCAGCTTCACGCAGTGTTGTGCCATCCTTTTTGTTCTCATGACACCCCCACACGTAGTATTTCTCATTGCCAGGGTCAGAGACGATATGCAGGGCATCACCATGGTACATTCCGGTAGAGTAAAGCCCGGAACCATCATGATCCACCGCCATCTGCCCATATATAATCTCGTCGCAGCCGTCACCATCCACGTCAGCCACACGCAGGTTATGATTCCCCTGGCGCGCGTATGCCTCATTGCCGGGAGTATCCGTGTCAAACACCCACCGGGATTTCAGTTCTCTGCCATCCCAGTCAAAAGCTGCGAGCACCGAGCGCGTATAATAGCCTCGACACATCACCGCCGATGGACGCACTCCGTCAAGATAGGCAACACATGCCAGGAATCTGTCACAACGGTTTGACTTCTTATCGCCCCATGCAGCCATGTCCCCTCGTTGCGGTATATAATCCACTGTGGCCATAGCCTCGCCGGTCATGCCGTTGAACACCGTGAGATACTCCGGTCCGGCGATGATATGCCCCTTGAGACTTCTCCAATCAGCCTTCTTCTCCCCAATCACATTACCTGCACCATCCACAGTGCCGTCGGCGGTCTTCATTATGACCTCGGCTTTTCCGTCGCCGTCAAAATCATAGACCATGAAATGGGTGTAGTGGGCGCCTGAGCGGATATTGGGCCCCATATCGATACGCCACAGGCGCGTTCCGTCCATACGGTAGCAGTCAATCAGAGTCGGCCCGGTCACGCCGGGCTGCGAATTGTCACGTGAATTTGAAGGATCCCATTTGAGGATAATCTCATAATTGCCGTCGCCGTCCACATCACCCACCGATGCGTCGTTGGCAAGATAGGTATATTCCGTGCCGAATGGATCCACACCGGGCACAGGTGTGTCAAGTGGAATATTGATATAGCCGCACGGCGCGTCATGAGGGAGCGTATAGCTTGCTGACTCTTTCTTATTGCGCGACTTCACTGTGTAGGTCGCCTCTCCGCTTCCGGAATATTTGTCAACGAATTGAGTGGTCGACTTCACCGGTCGGGAATTGAGCTTCCGTCCATCGCGGTACACATCAAAACTCTCATCCTCGGCATCAGTCGAAAGATAGCGCCACGACACCGTAACATGGTCGGAGTCTGAACGCAGGGCCACTACTCCACGGCCGAGTTTTTCGCGTTGCAGATGTTCCATATCATAGCGCGACTGGGCATCAGCATAACCGGCCGGCGCCATGAACAACAAAGCGGGTATGATTATCCGCAAATATGGCATAGGTATTCGCATTTCTATGGTTGCTTAAGGTGAAAAATATAACTAACTTTGCACAAATAATCCACAAATTTACAAAATCTTTCAAACGTTAACCTTCTGTAGAGATGAAAACCATATCAAACGTAGAGTTTGGCGGCGAACGTCCACTTTTTGCAACCCATTCGCTTGTGCTTGACAATGTAACCATCCATGCCGGAGAATCGGCGCTAAAATGTTGCTCTGACATCACAGCCGTTAACTGTCGCTTTGAGGGCAAATATCCTTTCTGGCACGTGAAAGGTTTTGAAATCAAGGACTCTCTTTTCACCGAAGGCGCACGCGCAGCTTTATGGTACTCGCGTGACCTCGTGATGGAACACACCCTCGTCGAAGCCCCGAAGATGTTCAGGGAGATGGACAATCTTTCACTCTCGGATGTCAGGATTCCCGACGCACAGGAGACACTCTGGCACTGCCGCGGAGTGAAGCTGCGCAATGTCGAGGTCAAGAACGCCGACTACCTCTTCATGCACTCGGCCGACATCGACATCGACGGTTACCGTCAGCAGGGCAACTATTCTTTCCAGTACTGCACCAATGTGGTGATACGCAACGCCGTCATCGACTCAAAGGACGCTTTCTGGAACACTGACAATGTCACCGTATATGACTCGGAACTCACAGGTGAATACCTCGGATGGCACTCCAAAAACCTGCGACTCGTGAGATGCAAGATATCAGGCACTCAGCCCCTCTGCTACTGCGAGAACCTCGTGATGGAGGACTGCGTTATGGAAGGTGACGCCGACCTGGCATTCGAGGACTCGGAGGTTAACGCCACAGTCCTCTCCAACATCACCAGCATAAAGAATCCACGCACCGGCCACATCAAAGCGCTTGCCATAGCCGAAAAAATCATTGACGAGCATATCCTCGCCCCGGCTGACTGCGTGATAGAAACCGAAGTATAACAAATTCCCCACACACATATCATAACATTTCCTACCACACCGACATGGAGACTAATTTCGACAAGATAGTCAACCGCCGCGGCACCGGATCAGTCAAATGGGATTCCCGGCCCGATGTGCTACCGCTCTGGGTAGCCGACATGGATTTTGAAACCGCACCCTGCATCCTCGAGGCCCTGCGCCGCCGCGTGGAGCACGGAGTGTTCGGCTACACACTGGTGCGCGATGACTATTATGAGGCGCTCATCGACTGGTTCAGTTCAAGGCATCTCTATGAGTTCAAGCGTGAGGATGTGATCTACACTTCAGGAGTCGTGCCGGCCTTGTCGGCCATCATCAAGGGCTTGACAAAACCCGGCGATGGTGTAATAGTACAGACACCTGTCTACAACTGCTTCTTCTCGTCGATCCGCAACAACGGTTGCCGCGTGGTGGAAAACCCACTCATCCGCGAAGATATCAGCGACACAAAATTCACATATCACATCAATTTCGAAGAACTTGAGCACCTGGCAGCCGATCCATCAAACACCATGCTCATCCTCTGCAACCCACACAACCCTGTGGGGAGGGTCTGGACCCGCGAGGAGCTTGAGCGCATCCATGAAATCTGCGCCAGCAACGGAGTAGAGGTTGTAAGCGACGAAATCCACTGTGAGCTCACCATGCCCGGATTCCGCTACACCCCCTACGGCACCGTCGACCATGACGCAGTGGTTTGCGTATCCCCTTCCAAGGCATTCAACATAGCCGGGCTGCAGATAGCCAACATAATCTCACCTGATTCAAGCAAACGTGCGCTCATTGACCGCGCCATCAACATCAACGAGGTCTGTGATGTCAACCCGTTCGGTGTCGAGGCCCTCATAGCCGCCTATTCTCCCGAAGGGGCTGAGTGGCTCGAGGATCTCCGCGGCTACCTGTATGAGAATTATATATTCATGCAGCAGTTCATGGCTGAAAAACTCCCTCAGTGTCCGGTGACAAGGCTTGAGGCCACTTATCTCCCCTGGGTCGACGTCCGAGCCCTGGGAATTTCGGCTGACCGCCTGACCGAAATCCTTATGCAGGATGCACACGTGTGGGTCAACTCGGGCATCATGTATGGTAGCGACGGATATATACGTCTCAACATTGCCTGTCCACGATCGCTGCTCGAGGAGGGACTCGAAAAAATAGCCGAACAGCTCCGCGCCCTCCTGCCCGAAAACAATTGATCGCTCTTAATGCCTATGGCTGATATCTCTCTGATTCAATCAGGGCGTCCCCTCTCGTTCGGTCAACAGTTAAAATTGACCGCCCAACTGTCATGGCCCGCCATGATGGCCCAGCTGTCAAGCATAATGATGCAGTATATCGACGCGTCGATGGTAGGGCAGCTCGGAGCAGACGATTCAGCCGCAGTCGGACTCGTGTCGACAAGTCTATGGCTCTTCTGGGGCATCTGTTCGGCTGTGACCATGGGATTCTCGGTCCAGGTGGCCCATCGCATAGGCGCTTCCGACTACGACGAGGCCCGGCGCATACTCCGTCAAGCCATCACTGCCTGTGTGGCTTTCAGCCTCATCGTGGCAACCGTCGGTGCCGCCATAGCCTTTCCTCTCCCTCACTGGCTCGGATGCACTGAGGCGGTGTGCCATAAAGCATCCGTCTACTTCCTCGTGTTCGTGCTCGCTCTCCCGCTGCTCACCCTCAACTATCTCGGAGGCGGCATGCTCCGGTGTGCCGGCAACATGAAAGTGCCGGGAGGGCTCAACGTGATGATGTGTCTGCTCGATGTGGTTTTCAACTGCCTGCTCATCTTCCCTTCACGCCACCTCGACATCTTTGGAGTCGACATATTCATCCCCGGCGCCGGACTCGGAGTGCTCGGCGCGGCTTTAGGTACAGTGTCGGCCGAGATAATAACGGCCGCTGCGATGATGTGGTTTCTCTGCGCACGCGAACGCTCTATAAGGCTCAAAGGACATCCCGGCAGTTTCAGACCCACGCGGCCTGTACTGCGAAAGGCCCTCAAAGTCTCAGCCCCGATGACCCTTGAACACGCCGTGATATGCGGTGCGCAGATTGCCGTCACCGTTATCGTGGCGCCAATCGGCGTAATGGCAATCGCGGCCAACGCTTTTGCCGTGACAGCCGAAAGTATCTGCTATATGCCTGGCTACGGCATAGGGGATGCGGCCACTACCCTCGTGGGACAAAGCTATGGAGCCAAACGCCCTGATCTGGCTAAACGCTTCGGATATATCACGGTGGGATTGGGCATGGTGACGATGACGCTGATGGGTGTGATAATGTATATCTGCGCACCGTGGGTCATGGAGATGATGTCACCGGTAGAGGGAATACGCCAACTCGGTGTGGAGGCTCTGCGAATCGAGGCTTTCGCCGAGCCGATGTTCGCGGCCTCGATAGTGGCCTACGGAGTAATGATAGGAGTGGGCGACACTGTGTGGCCGGCATGCATGAATTTCGGTAGCATCTGGCTCGTGCGACTGCCGTTGGCTGCCATATTGGCTCCCACCATGGGACTTGCCGGAGTGTGGACAGCCATGTGCATCGAACTCTGTTTCAGGGGAGCGATATTCCTGTGGCGCCTCATATCAGGAGCTTGGCTCAAAAAAGGGCTATAACCTTCCTTCATTGCCGTGAAACAACAAATACGATACCGGACACTTCCTTCGGCGATAAAGCTGCCTCAGACATGCTAAAAACGACAATCCGACCGCTCCGTAATGGAGCGGTCGGATTGCGTTAATATTGCGGTTATGTCAGCCGTGCATTAAGCGTTCTCGGGACGGAGAGTGCGGACAGTCGCACCTGCACGCCACATTTCGCTTTCGCGGAGGGCCTTGAGTTCCTCTTCGAGCTTCTCGCGGTAGTCAGGCTGAGTGTTGGAGTCGATTGAGCGCTGAGCCTCACGACCGGTCTTCACGCTCTCATAGAGGTCATAGACAACAGGCTTGATTGCATCATGGAACGGACCCATCCAGTCAAGCGCGCCGCGCTGAGCGGTGGTTGAGCAGTTGGCATACATCCAGTCCATACCCTTGGCTGCGAAAAGGGGCATGAGTGACTGTGTGAGCTCTTCAACAGTCTCATTGAAAGCCTCTGAGGGAGTGTGACCGTTTTCACGGAGCACTTCATACTGAGCGAGGAGCAGACCCTGGATAGCACCCATGAGCGAACCACGTTCGCCGGTGAGGTCAGAAACAGCCTCGCGCTGGAATGTGGTTTCGAAAAGGTAGCCTGAACCGATGCCGATACCGAGAGCAAGAGTGCGTTCGAGAGCCTTGCCGGTGGCATCCTGATATACAGCGAAGCTTGAGTTTGTGCCCTTGCCTTCCTTGAAGAGGATGCGGAGCATGGTGCCTGAACCCTTGGGGGCAACCATAATCACATCAACATCAGCAGGGGGAACTACGCCTGTGCGGTCGCTCCAGTTGATGGCGAAACCATGGCTGAAGTAAAGAGCCTTACCTGCTGTGAGGTGCTTCTTGATGACAGGCCACTGAGAGATAACTGCGGCATCGCTGAGGAGACACATGATGATAGTGCCACGCTTGCAAGCCTCTTCGATGGAGAAGAGAGTCTCACCGGGTACCCATCCGTCGGCCACAGCCTTGTCATAAGTCTTACCCTCACGCTGACCTACTATCACGTTGAAACCGTTGTCACGAAGGTCAAGACCCTGGCCGGGACCCTGGACACCGTAACCGATCACGGCGATAGTTTCGTCCTTGAGGACTTCACGAGCTTTTTCGAGGGGGAATTCTTCGCGGGTGATGACTGTCTCTTCAACACCGCCAAAGTTTAATTTTGCCATAATGAATTTTCTATTTAGATTGTATTAAATATTATCGTTTTTTAAAGTATATCCTGGCCAGCGCACAGGGCGAGGAGTTGACTTCGACCTGGGTGTCAAACACCTCGGGACTACCCTCGTGTGGAGCTGCGACAGCGCGGGCCACATCATCGTAGCGGGCCTCGCGTTTGAATGCGATCTCGAAACGGCTCACCGTGTTATGCTCATACTGCTCGAGAGGCCACAGATCGACCATCAAGTCAATGTAACGGCGAGTGGTGACATGGCGGTTTACATCTATGTCCGACACAGCGAAACGATACTCATGTTCTACAACCGCATCCTGGACCGGCAGCAGCTTGCCCCCCTTGTCGTAAGGGAAAAGCTGTCCGTTGACCGCCTCGCTCATCCCTTTGAGGGCCGTCAGATCGGACGGACGGCGCGACTCCATGTTAATGGCCATCCATGTGGAATGAGCCCAAAGAATCGGTTCACCGGTCTCTTCGTCGATCATCTCGAAATTACGGTCGGAGAACATCCTGTTGAAATTTTCAATCCAGGTGTCCAGCCTATATGCATGGTTGACTTTAGGCGTCTCTTTGATTTCGATGGTGAGTCTGCTCAACACCCATGAGATACCATGACTGATCATGAAGTCAAACCCTATGCCGAGCTGATTGGCATGTCCGGTAGCCGTCTCGATGATGAGCGTGACAAGCCTCGAAAGGGGCATCTCACGCTGTGCGGTCACTTCGGCTGCCGTCAGGTAGAACTGATGGGAAAAGGTCTTCATGCTCATTACCGGTCAATCGTTTTCCACTTTCTGGCGACGCACTTCCTGCTCCTCGAGGAAGCGAGTGAAATGCTCCGTAGGTGATTTAGTCACACAGATGCGCCCCGAACGTATGAACTGGAGGATGTCATATTGTTTCAGAAGCTCGTAGAGCGCCTGAGTCTCATATTCGTGTCCGGTCTTCTCGATGATGGTGTAGTCACGCGAGATCTCGAGAATCCTGGCGTTGTGTACACGTATTATACGTTCAAGGTTCTTCTCGTCGAGCAGACGTTGGGTGGGCACCTTGTAAAGGGCTATCTCCTGATACACAATCTCGTCGTCGGTGTAGAGAAAAGCACGCAGCACATCGATGCAGCGCTCTATCTGCTTGATGACCTTCTCCATTGTGGCGCGGTCGCTGGTACACGAGAAGTTCATCTTATGTATGCCGGGCATAGCGCTTGCACTCGACGAGACGCTTTCAAGGTTAAGGCCGCGGCGGGTGAAGATGATGGATATGCGGTTAAGCAAACCAACCTGATTTTCGGTGAATACCGAGATGGTGAACAATTGTTTTTCCATATCCTATGCCTTTGTGTACTTAGTGGTCTGGTTTATGAGAATTTCATCGACATTCGAGCCCGGGGCCACCATCGGGAACACCATGTCCTCAGGTTCGATATTGACGTTGATCATGTAAGCACCGTCGTGGCTCACCATACGCTCTATGGCCGCATCGAGCTCTTCGCGCGATGTCACGTTCTCAGCAGGGATATTATAAGCCCGGCTGATGGCCACGAAGTCAGGGTTGACCATCGGAGTGGCCGAGAAGCGGTTGTTGTAGAACATGGCCTGCCACTGGCGCACATTGCCGAGGAAGTTGTTGTTGAGAAGTATTATCTTCACCCCTACTCCATACTCCATTATGGTGCCGAGCTCCTGCATTGTCATCTGGAAACCGCCGTCGCCCATGAAGGCGAACACCTGGCGCTCAGGACATGCTATCTTGGCTCCGATGGCGGCCGGAAGGCAGAAGCCCATGGTGCCGAGACCACCGGAAGTGAGTATGCTCTTCGGGAGCGAGTATTTGAAGTAGCGGGCACTCATCATCTGATTCTGGCCTACGTCCGTCACGAGGATTCCGGTGTTACCGGAGGCTTCCGACACCTTACGTGCCACTTCGCCCATGCGCATAGCCCCTTCGTTCGTGTCCTCGGGAGAGAGTTCCCGGGCCATCACCTCCTCGCGCTCCACCTTGTCGGCGTGCTCGAACGAGGCCAACCAGTCGGCGCGGCTGCTCTTGTTGATAAGCGGCAGGAGTGCACGGAGCACCTTGCCGGCATCTCCATGTATAGCGGTGTGGACACGGACATTCTTGTTGAATTCGGCCGCATCGATATCAATATGTATGATCTTAGCCTGCGGTGCATAGCCGGCCACTTTTCCGGTGACGCGGTCGTCAAAACGCATGCCGATGGCTATGATGACGTCAGCCTCATTGGTTTTGATGTTGGGACCGATGTTGCCATGCATCCCGAGAAGCCCCTTGTTGAGCGGATGGTCAGAAGGGATGGTCGAGAGACCAAGCAGCGTTGTAGCTACAGGGATGTCGGCCTTCTCGGCTAAAGCAAGAAGATCCTTTTCAGCCTCCGACACCATCACGCCATGGCCCGACAGGATGAGCGGACGCTCGGCACGGTTGATCATCGTGGCTGCAGTCACTATATCGCCGGGAAGGATATCCGGGTCGGGATTATAGCTGCGTATATATTTTTTGCGTTCGTAGTGCCACTCCATAAGGCCGATCTGCGCATCGCGTGTCACGTCAAGCACCACCGGACCGGGACGGCCTGTGGAGGCAATGAAAAATGCGCGTGACACAGCCCAGGGAATCTCCTCGGCGCTGCGCACCTGATAGGCCCACTTTGTGATGGGGAGTGTGATACCCAGCACGTCTGTCTCCTGGAAAGCATCAGTGCCGAGTGAAGTGATACCCACCTGTCCGGTAATCACGACAAGGGGTGTGCAGTCGACATTGGCATCACTCAGACCGGTGATGACATTGGTGGCTGCAGGGCCTGAGGTGACTGTCACCACACCGACTCGGCCAGAAGCGCGGGCATAGCCCTGTGCGGCGTGGATGGCACCCTGTTCGTGACGCGTGAGGATATGATGAAGCTCATCCTGGAAGTCGTAGAGCTTATCATAGAAAGGCATGATCTGACCGCCTGGATAGCCGAAGAGGGTGTCAACTCCTTCAGCTATGAGCGCACGGCACAATGCCTCTGAACCTGTAATTTTCTCACTCATATATGAAACGTATGATGGATATATGTATTCTTGTAACTATTGGAACCTCATTGGAGCGTGAATGCTCCGGGAATATCAGTCGTCGAGCGAGCGGACACCACCCTTGTCGGCCGAAGTGACCATGGCCGCATAGGCACGGAGAGCCTGTGACACATGGCGGTCTCGCTCAGGAGTGAACGCTTTCTTTCCACGGGCCTCTTCCTCCTTGCGGCGTGATGCCAACTCCTCGTCGGACAGACGCACGTTGATGCTGCGGCCGGGAATATCAATCTCAATGATGTCACCGTCACGCACGAGGCCGATATTGCCTCCGGCGGCTGCTTCAGGAGAGATATGGCCTATCGACAATCCGGACGTACCGCCCGAGAAACGCCCATCAGTGATGAGGGCACATTCCTTGCCGAGATGCTTGCTCTTGATGTAGGAAGTGGGATAGAGCATCTCCTGCATACCGGGGCCACCCTTGGGGCCTTCGTAGGTGATTACGACCACGTCGCCGCTCACAACCTTGTCGCGGAGAATGCCCTCAACGGCAGCCTCCTGTGAAGTGAACACCTTGGCAGGACCGCTGAAGCGGAATATACTCTCGTCCACGCCCGCGGTCTTCACCACACAACCGTCGTGGGCGATATTGCCTTTAAGCACAGCCAGACCTCCGTCCTTGACGTAGGCATGCTCCATGTCACGGATGCAACCGTTGGTACGGTCGGTGTCAAGTTCGCCATAATAGCTCATCTGACGGCCAAGTTCGGTGGTGCGCTTGTTGCCCGGCGCACTCTTCCAGAGCTCGTCGGCAGTACGGTCGAAATTCTTGCCGCCGACAGCATATCTGTCAATGGCATCACCGAGTGTCATGCCGTCGACGCGGTTGACTGAAGTGTCTACCAGGCCGGCATCGGCAAGTATCTTCATTATTGAGAGAATGCCACCTGCACGGTTGACATCCTGAATGTGATAGTGGGAGTTGGGGGCAACCTTACACAGCACCGGAGTATGACGCGACAGACGGTCTATATCGTCCATCGTGAAATCGGCTCCGGCTTCGTGGGCCACAGCCAAAAGGTGGAGCACAGTGTTGGTCGAGCCACCCATAGCTATGTCAAGAGTCATGGCATTGAGCATGGCCTCGCGTGTGGCGATGCTGCGGGGAAGCACTTTCTCATCACCGTCGCGATAGTAGGCATAGGTGTTCTCAACGATGCGTTTAGCCGCCTGTTTGAAGAGCTGCAGACGGTTTATATGGGTAGCCACAACTGTGCCGTTGCCCGGAAGGGCGAGGCCTATGGCTTCATTGAGGGAATTCATTGAGTTGGCGGTGAACATGCCGGAGCATGAACCGCATGTGGGGCACCCTTTTTTCTCAAGAAGAGTCACATCGGCATCACTGACGGTGTCATCGGCGGCATCGATCATGATATCGATAAGATCCACCGCACGGTCACCTACCTGCCCGGCCTCCATCGGGCCGCCCGACACGAAAATGGCGGGGATGTTAAGGCGCATGGCTGCCATAAGCATACCGGGAGTCACCTTGTCGCAATTGGATATACAGACCATGGCATCAGCCTTATGGGCATTGACCATGTACTCGATGGAATCAGCGATCATGTCGCGCGACGGAAGCGAATAAAGCATTCCGTCATGACCCATGGCAATACCGTCGTCAATAGCTATGGTGTTAAATTCAGCAGCAAAACAGCCCTGTTTCTCAATCTCCTCCTTGACTATCTGACCTATTTCATGCAGATGGGTGTGTCCGGGGACAAACTGAGTAAAGGAATTGACCACGGCGATGATAGGTTTGCCGAACTGCTCCTCCTTCATACCATTGGCGCGCCATAACGCACGCGCTCCGGCCATACGGCGACCTTCAGTGCTTGCTGCGCTTCTCAAAGGGAAACTCATATACTATTGTCTTTAGTGTCTTGTTAAATCATTGGAGTTAAAAAACGCGACCGCAACGCGACCACATCCTTAAAATCTACCAATTTGTTAAAATTTCTCGCAAAAATACGATAATATGTTGTAAAACACAAAAATTTAACGAAATATTTTCATAAATCCACCCTTCTGAAATAGCGAAAGGACTCAAACCATCCGGTTGAGCCACCGAAACAAATAAAAAAAGCAGGTCACCTTTTCCAAGGTGACCTGCTCAAGGGGGATTCTGTAGCCCATAGGAGAATCGAACTCCTCTTTCAAGAATGAAAATCTTGCGTCCTA
>OFFL01001641.1_pt1 | contig 14983 bp, 9 predicted proteins | sample 1521391 | NCBI WGS metagenome assembly OFFL01 (sample SAMEA3504082, study PRJEB24116) | mouse gut metagenome | biome: mouse gut; feature: mouse-associated habitat; material: faeces | place: Denmark | collected 2011
GTGTGCGTCTTTGGCTGGCTGGTGGCCTACGCCACAAAGTTCATGCTCCTGCGCCGGGGCCGGGAACTGGGCACTTATCTTCTGATTGGTCTGGAAAACAAGCAGGCGGCCCGGCTGTTCTTTCTGGAGAATCTGGTCGTGGGGGGCTGTTCTCTGATACTGGGCATCATTCTGGGAGGATTGCTCTATCAGGCCTTCCGGGCCATGACGCTGGCTCTCTTCGGCCTGCCCTACCACTTTTCCTTCGGCTTTTCCGTCCCTGCCCTGGCACTGACTGCGGCAAGCTTCGCTCTGATCTATCTCTATGCCCTGGCCCGGAGCCGCAGATATATCCGCAAGGCAAAAATCCACGACCTCATCTACTATGACAGGCAAAATGAGGGCGTGGTCATTCAAACCGGCAGACGGCGCCTCCGGGTTTTTTCTGTGTCTATTGTGCTGGGTGTGGCAGGTACCCTCCTGCTGATGGCCGGAAATATGTCCTTGGGAGTCCTTGGGGCAGGGTGTGTGATCCTGTTCCTCTTCGGCTTCTTTCTCAGCTTTGCCTCCGGGGTTCCGGCATTTTTCGACAAACGGCCTTGGCAAAAGTACAGAGGTCAAAGCCTGCTGGTCTTCCGCACCCTTACTGCCAAGCTGGCCACCATGGGAGTGCTCATGGCCGTCATTTCCGTACTTTTTACCGCCACCTTCATCTGTGAGGGCTCAGGGCTGGTATTTCGCGGAATCTTTGTGGGCCGGGCATCGGAAAACACATGCTTTGACCTGTATATCGGCATGGATGATATGCAGCGGGATCATTCCGTCTATCTAGACTACATTACAGAAACTATTCCTGTGGAAAAATCCGTTCTGTATCAGGTCTATCTAAGCGGCAGCACTCAGATGCTGGATTATGTAAGCTCTCAGACGGCCTACTACAATTACAGCTATGATCAGGATCCCATTCTTAGCTACAGTGATTATGCTGCTCTGCGCTCCATCGCAGGCTGCAAGACCGCAGAACTGAAAGAAGGACAGTATCTCATCCACTGCATGACCTATCTGGAGCCCTGCCTGAAGGAGTACACACAGCCCCTGGTTCTGGGTAATACTTCTCTGACCCCGGGAGACATTTATACCGAACATCTGGCTCAGGGCGGCTGGACCTCCAATGGCCGCGGTTATATCCTGGTGGTTCCGGATGAAGCCGTGCAGGGTCTGACCGTCCACCACAGAGCCTACGCTGCCAAAACAGCTGTGCCGGTGACTCAGGACCAGTATGAGGCCATGACATACCTTCACAACGAGATCGTGGATTGGACCGAGTCCCAGGATTATATAACCACCAAAGCCAGGGAAGAAGCGGAGATTGCCTCTCAGACCGCCATCACCGTGTTTCCTCTGTACTACCTGGCCGTGGCTCTCACCATGACCGCCGCCACCATTCTCACCATCCAGCAGCTCAGCGAATCAGCGCATTACAGGCGCCAGTTCCTGCTGCTCCAAAAGCTTGGCATGAACCGGCGGGAGATGTCAAAAACCCTGCGGACCCAGTTCGCCATATACTATGCCATGCCCGCAGTACCGCCCATCCTCATCGGAGTACCCTTTATCCTGAACCTGTGCGGGGCTCCGGAGCCGGGAGTCATGACAGGCGCCTTTGGCCCCGCCGTGATCATCAGCGCCGCCCTGGGTATTTTCTTCCTGATTTACGCCGTTTATATCCTGCTGGCCTACACCAGTCTGAAACGAAATGTTCTGCCGGACTCGTTTTAGGAAAACGCTGGCCAAAGCTTTTCCTCAGCATGGTGCCATACTGCAAAAAGCCGCCCTCCGCAGAGGGTGGCTTTTTCAAATCAGCCAAACCGGCACATACCAGTTTTTCTCATCAACAGGGAGCAGGTCGGAAGCCATGCAAATAACGCTTCCGGCTCCCAGCTGCACCTTAAGTGTCTCCATTCCGCCAAAGTCTTTTGTTGTACAAACCCGATCCAAAACATGAAAATTTTTGATTGCGCCTCTCCCGGGTGACGCCGCTTTTTTTATTTCTATGGGAGACAGCACCCCGTTTTGATAAATCAGCAGGTCGATCTCCTTTTGATCTTTGTCCCTGTAATAAAAAATCGGAGGCTCCTTCCCGGCGTTCCAATAGCTTTTGTAAATTTCCGAAAACACATAGCTTTCAAATATGGCCCCTGACATTGCGCCTCTTTCCAGAGCCTCCGGATTCCCCCATTTTAACAGATACGCCGCCAGACCTGTATCTAAAAAATGAAGCAGCGGCATTTTTACGACACGCTTTAGGATATTGTTGTGATATGGCTGTACCAGCGCTATAATATGTGACGACACCAGAATCGACAGCCACTTTTTTGCCGTCGGCGCCGATATGCCTGCCGCACCCGCCAGTTCCTCATATACCACCGGTTTGGAAGTATGCGCTGCTACAATGGTCATAAAATTATAAAACTGCATCTCGTCGGCAACCTGTGCCAAATCACGAATATCCCGCTGCAAATACGTATCCACATAGGAGCGGTAATAGGTTTCCCAGTCAACATTTTCATCCGCATAGAGCTCCGGCATAGAGCCTTTAAATATCCTCTGATAGATTTCGTTTAATCCCCGTGGTTTTGCCACAGCCAGGCGATTCATCAAGTGTCCGGGATCCGTAGAAAACGGTTCGCTTGGAATCTGATATATTTCCGCATCAGACAATCCCGGCAAACTCACAATGCCTACACGCCCTGCAAGGCTTTCGCTTACATTTTTCATCAATCGAAAAGCCTGTGAGCCTGTAAGCCAGAAATCTCCCTTTCGTTTTGAACGATCCACACTCATCTTAATGTAAGGAAGCAGCTCAGTTGCATACTGAATCTCATCGATCAATACCGGAGCCGAATATCTTTGCAGAAACAGGGCCGGATCGCGTTTTGCAAGATATCTTGCATCAGGATCGTCCAGGGTTACGTACTTACGTTTTTCACCCGCTTCATTCTCTGCTTCTGCCAGCTTTTGCAGTAAAGTTGTTTTTCCGACCTGTCTTGGACCTGTTACTAAAAGCACCGGAAACATCTTTGATATCCCTGCAATCGTGTTTTCAGCCGCCCTCTTGATATATGCCATGACAATCCCTCCTTGTTTTCAATGTCAGGATCTGCCGATTTTCAAAATCCGGCTAAACTAAAATATAAATTTATTATAGACGGCATTTTTATTTTTGTCAATCAATGTATACTCCCTTATTCGCCCTTCCTGCGGCAGGAGCTTCTCTCGATTAATTCTCCTTTAATCCTGTGAATCCGGCCCTCCTTCTTTCCGGAAAGCAGCTCCGTCAGCTCTCTGATTGCCAGGCCTCCCTGCTCCGTAATGTGGGTGCGGATGGTGGTCAGGGCCGGTGTGTACCATTGACTCAGCTCAATATCGTCGCATCCCAATACACTGATATCCTCCGGCACGGAATAGCCGGCCTCCATCAGGGCCTTGATGCATCCGAAGGCGCTGTCGTCATTGCCTGCAAAGACAGCATCGGGAAGCGGCAGTCCTTTTTTCAGAAAGGCTTTAATCTCATCATAGGCCACAAACCGGTTAAACAGGGCGCTTATGTTATACTCCTGCTCCACAGGACAATTCTTCTCTCTCATATAATCCTCAAAGCCTGTCTGACGCTGCAGGCCGTCATAGGTCCAGTCCACGCCCCGCAGGGTCAGAATTCTCCGATGTCCCAGGGCATACAGATACTCCGCCGCCATACGGCCCGCCTGATAGGAATCAAACAGCACGCTGGAGGTATGCCGTTCCCGGATCTCCCGGTCCAGATAGACTACAGGAAACTCCATATCATACAAAAACCTCTCCTGCTCCTCCTTCAGTCCGCTGTGCAGAACCACGGCTCCGTCCACCCGCTTTCCCATCAAAAGCTGGAGCAGCCTTTCGCCGCTCTCTATGATAAAAATCTCCATCTCATAGCCGTGAAGTCCGCACTCATGGTGCATAGCCTCCATCAACACTCCGTAAAAGCCCGATATGGACGAGGTAAAAAAGCCCAGCATACCCGTCTCTGCAGATTTCAAATTCTGGCCGCTCCAGTCCGGTATATACTGCATCCGCTTCGCGATCTGCGCCACCCTGTCCCTGGTCTCCTGCTTCAAAACTCCCTGGCCGGAGAGCGCATGGGATACCGTGGTGATAGATACTCCGGCTTCCTTCGCCACATCCTTTATTGTAATTCTCTTCACGGCCCTTGTCCCTCCTTTGACTTCTCTCCGTTTACCTCTTTCCTCTTACTTCTTTATTCTTACTTCTTTATTCTTACTTCTTTCCTTTTACTTCCTTCCTTTTCTTTCCTTTTACTTCCTTCCTTTTCCTTCCTTTTATTTCCCTCCCTTTACGGCTCTCTTTTACTGACCCGCCTGCTCCCGGATCTGCCGCACCACCGCCAGCTTTTGGGCAAAATGCTCTGTCCGGATCGGATCACCCCATTTTTGAAGAATCTCTTCGTAGGAATCATTTGCGCAGTCCGCTCTTTCCGGCTTTCCGAAATACCAGAAAAAGTTCGCCACATCTTCATTGGTTCCCTTATATGTCCAGGTGGTCCAGCTGATTCCGTACTCGTTGCAGATCTTCAAGCCGTGCATGTTCTGAAATTCTCCCACATACGCCGCCACATTATACCTTTCCGACCTCTTTGCCAGATCCGCCGCCAGCTCCCGGAAGGTTTCATCCCCATCGTACAGATGCAGCTGGTACATCATATTCGTCCATCCCATTTTTTCCGGATCCGGCAGATTGGTTATCCTCCAGATTCCCTCCACCGTGATAATATGGTCCTCATCCACCTGGCGTATGGCCTTTATCATTCTGTCGTAAATTTGGTTGCTCATCTCCCAGGACTCTTTCTGCCAGGGATCGTAGCTGTTTTCCCCTTCATATCCTCCGTTATTCTGGGGTTCATTCATAATGTCGTAAGCCGCCACGGTTACACAGTCCTTGTACCTTTCGGCAATGGTGATCCAAAGCTTCTCCATGGTCTCCTGGCATTGCTCATCCGTATAAAGCCTGTTCTGGCACAGCGTTCCGCAGCAATGATCCATGCTCTGTCCGCCGGGACAGCCATGCATATCCAGTATTACGTACATTCCGTTCTTCTCCGCCTGTTCAATCACCCAGTCCAGGCGCTTAAACCCGGGATTTTCGTCCATATTGTCATTGATCCAGGTCCCCTGCTCGTCCTTCATGAAATTCCTGTACCAGAAGGGCACTCTGATCACATTACAGCCCAGCCCAGCAATTCCTCTGATATCCTCCTCCGTGATCCAGTTGTCCTGGTAGGTATCCAGCAGGGTCTGCACCTGCTCCTCGCTGAACCGGCTCTCCAAAAGCTCCAGAGTATCCAGATTGGCCCATTCCCTGTCCGCTCCGTTCACCGGGCACATCCAGCTTTCCTGGATCAGCCAGCCTCCCAGGTTCACTCCCCGAAGTATGACCTCCTCCCCTCTGTAATCCACTATTTTTCCGTTTTCCACAGACAAAGGACGTTCCTGTTGCTCTTCACTTCCGCAGCCCGAAAGCAATGTGGCTGCTGCCATCAATACGCCGGCCCCCGCCAGTCCCATTTTTCCCATTTGCATATACCTTCCCGCTCCTGCACCTTAATGATTTCACTGCATTAAAAAAACGTTTTTGTTCCATTATACACTGTCCTGTTCACATTTGCAATTTATAAATGAATTTTGATCCTTGCGCCATGAATGAAAATATGCAGCCCAAACCTGATGAAGAAGGTTTTTTGCTTCTGTCAAAAGAATTGTAATCAAACATACAAAAATTTCCCTTGTTTTTTCTGACAGGAGAAAAAACAAGGGAAATGCTTAACGGGATATACCGCTTCGTTCATACATCTCAGTGGTTCCATGATACTGGTACTCAAACTTTTCATCTGCAAAAGGATAGGTCTCCACGCTGGCATAAAAAGCTATTCCGCCCGGCTCATTGCCTGTTTAAAGTCCTTTTGGTCCGTAAAAATTTCATTGGTGTAAGGGTTCTTTTTCTGAGCGGCTGCCCGCTTCAGAATCACGGCAAACACCACAATATTTACCACAATGGAAATCACGGAAATGACACCCTGCGCCGCAGGATTAGCCGTGGCAGGCATTGTCTCCCCAAAGGCTGCGGCTGCGCCGCCGGCGCCGTATACCGCCGACACGGTGGTAAATCTGCTTCCATCCTGGAACAGCGGGAACACCTGGGCAAACATACACCAAAGAGCCAATGTATTTGCACGATTCTGGATCCAGCCGCCCTTATTCCACAGGGCATTGGCCACCGTAGGCGCCAGCAGCAGGGCAAAGCCGCAGTACCAGGCGTGGGTGGGCAGATTCAGATAGGTATACTGGAAATTCCAGATATCATAAGCCAGAATAAAGCACCAGGTCATATCCGGCCACAGCATATCCTTTTTATCCTTGGAGGAATAAATTCCCCACCAGCCGGTCATGCACAAAATATTGATCAGGCCGGCTATGCCGTTTAAAATATTCCACCATCCGCCGTAAAGCCATACGCCCTCCGATGATTTCCACCATCCGCCCATGACGGAGCCCGCGCGGATCACCGACTCGAAATCGGACACCACCGCAATCAGGATATTGATGGCCACGATCACAAAGGGAAACACCTTAAAGCCGTGGGATTTCCCCAGCTTTCCCCAGTGGTATTTCAGCACCATAAACCCGATACAGCCCGCCAGCGCCGCATAGAGCTTTGCATAATGGAACCAGCTGTTCATATGTACATAGGTCTGATTGTTCAGAGCCCATTGGGCTCCGGTGCCGGCGCCCACATAAATAGCGATAAAATATACGGTCAGCACCGCCGGAAGCGCAAAAAAGCAGGCCATTCCTCCCGCCTTGCTGCGGCGTGCGATCTCATTTACCAGTATCAGTCCCGCAAATACCAGAATCCATCCTAATATCTGCCAGCCCGTTCTTCCGTCATAAATTTGAAATATCATGTTCAGTCCCTCCTCATTTCTTTTGTACTATACCATGCTTCCTTCACCTCTTTCAGACTCTCCGGGCAGCCCGCTCTCTTTCCACCTCCTCTCCTGAAGGCATCACCCGCAGCGCACCCTTCCGGGTGGTTACAATAGAGGCTGCGCAGTTGGCGAAATCCAGCATTTCCGCAAGCTCTCCGTCCGTCAGATTCTCCAGTCCCCGCTCCAGCACATAATGCAGAACGCTGCCGCAGAAGGTGTCCCCGGCTCCCGTGGTCTCCACGGTATCATTCCGCAGATACGGAGCCGCTTCCACCATCCGTCCCTGATAATAGGCCCGGCTTCCGTCCTTACCCATGGACAGCAGAATCAAAGGAATGGAAAACCTCTCCCGGATCCACGCTGCCCCGGCATCGTAATCCTCCAGACCGGTAAGCCACTGGATCTCGTTGTCGGATATCTTCAGAATATGGCAGTGGGCCAGTCCGTACAGCACCTGCTCTCTTGCCTCCTCCAGATCCTTCCACAGGGGCGGACGCAGATTGGGATCAAAGGAAATCAATGCTCCGGCTTCCTTTGCCGTTTCCACTGCTTTCTTTGTGGCCCGGCGCACTCCCTCGTGAGTCATGGAGAGCGTTCCGAAATGGAACAGCCTGGTGCTGCGCAGAAGCTCTTTTGGCACTTCCTCCTCTCCAAGCATCATATCCGCCCCGGGATCCCGGTAAAAGGAAAAGTCCCTGTCGCCGCTCTCGTCGTTGTGCACCAGGGCCAAAGTGGTGTGCACCTGATCATCCATCCGCAGGTACCGGGCATCGATCCCCACTTCCCGGATGGCTCCCTTCAGCATTTCCCCGAAAAAGTCCCTGCCCACCTTTCCGATGAAGGCGGTTTTGTGTCCCAGCCCTGCAAGCATGGCCAGCACATTGCAGGGAGCTCCTCCGGGGTTAGCCTCAAAGAGAGGATTTCCCTGCCCGCTTTTTCCGTTTTCCGTAAAATCAATCAGCAATTCACCCAACGCCGTTACGTCGTACTCTTTCATATCTGCCTCCATTCTTCCTCGTTGTTTCGGGTTTTTGTGCAGACAGTGCACAAAAGCCCCTCGCGAAACCACTCCGTGAACAGTAACTCCTCGTTTCATATCTTCAGTTCATATTTTACCACATCTATGACCGCTTCGCCATCCACAAAAAAGGAAAATCCTCTGGCGCTCTGTACCGTATCCAGCACGGCGCTCATCACATGCTCCCCGTCGTTGATAAATACCTCCACGCTTCTCCGGTCCAGGATGATTCGAAGCTTCAGCGTTCCGTTGTCATGGTTCACCTGACAGCGGCGCTGGTGGATGATGGCCCTGCGGGAGCCGGAAAACTTGCGGTCCAAACGTATGATGGATTCATAGGGCCTAAAGCTCACCGCCGTGTGGCAGATTTCATCCTGAGCAAACCGCACCGCAAATTTCCGGTAAACCTTCTCCGGATCCAAGGAACGGATGAGCAGCTCCACGTCCACCTGCCTGCCCTCTACTCCCTCCAGGCAGATTGTCTCGTCCTTCACCGGCACATTCTCATGACGAACCTGGCCGCACCGCAGCTGGTCCAGCTCTCTGACAGGCTTCTGAATCAGCCGTTTATCCTCCCGGATGGCCAGCTCTCTGGGAAGGGACATCTGGCCGAACCAGCTATGCTCCTGAGAACGCAGGTTACAGGTGTCCCAGTTCTGCATCCAGCCGATCATGATCCGCCTGCCGTCGGGGGCCAGCACCGTCTGAGGCGCATAAAAATCTATGCCGTAGTCAACCGCCTGATCATGTTCCTCCACAAAATCTCCGGTTTCAGGATTCAAGTGCCCCACCAGACACAGAGTTCCGTTTCCATTATGATACTCAAAGCCCTTTGGCATCATATCCTGGGGACTGGTCAGCAGCACATGAAAGCCGTCCAGAGAAAAGAAATCCGGACATTCCCACATTCTGCCAAAGCGCCCCCCATTTTCCGCCAGAACCCTTTCGAAATTCCACTGAAAGCCGTCCTGACTGCGAAACAGCAGAACGCGTCCGTCCCCTTCCCCGTTACAGTTTCCGGCCACGCAGCGGAAGCTTCCGTCCGCCTCTCTCCACATTTTAGGATCTCTAAAATCAAACCTGCTGCCGCCCTCCGGCAGATCCTTTTCGGTAAGAACCGGATTCCCTGAAAATTTTTCGTAGTCCAGACCGTTGCCCACCGCAACGCACTGGGTCTGGACTTCCCTGCTTCTGCCATCCGGCTGAGTCTCCTTCAAGACTCCCGTATACATCAAAAGCTGCCTGCCGTCGGAAAGCGTCTCGGCGCTTCCGGAAAAGCATCCGTCCCTGTCATAGGCAGAATCCGGGGCCAAAGCGGCGGGAAGCTGCCTCCAGTGCAGAAGATCACTGCTCACGGCATGTCCCCAGTGCATGGGCCCCCAATAGGAGCTGTAGGGATGATATTGATAAAATAGATGATATTCCCCTTGATAAAAGGAAAAACCATTGGGATCGTTCATCCATCCCACCCTGGCCGCAAGATGAAAGGCCGGACGTTCCTCCCTGTTTATTTTTCCCTCTGTCATTTCCTCATATTTTCTGGCTTCCCGCAGGGTTTGACTTACCATGCTTATCTTACCTCCATTCCTTCAAACAAAATCAGCAGACTCTCGTACTCTCCAGGTGTCCAGGGAAGCGTCAGCCCGCCGTTCATCCAGGTTCTTCCGCTGCGCACCGCTCCGCTCAGACTGCAGCGATACTGCCTGTCCGGATCAAGTCCCTTCACCTTAAGATGCACCGGCGCCGGGTTCCCCTCCGCAGAGGTCATTACAAGGGTCACCAGCGCCCTGTCCTTCCTTTCATCCACAAAGGCCCAGGCACAGAGCCTTCCAGCCGGCTCCGACAGCCGGTAATAGCTGCCGGTATGAGTCAGCTCATAATACTCATGAAACTGGGCGATCTGCTCCTTCACCTGCTCCTGCTCTTCCTGCGTCACCCGGTTCAGATCCAGCTCGTAACCAAAGCTTCCGGCCAGGGCCACATGCCCTCTGGTGCGGAAGGGAACGCTCCTTCCGGTCTGATGATTGGGCACCGCGGAAACGTGGGAGCCCACAGCGCTTACGGGATAAAAGAAGGAGGTGCCATACTGAATACTCAGACGGTTTACCGCATCCGTGTTATCGCTGCACCAGATCTGGGGGGAATAATAGAGCATGGCCGCATCAAACCGTCCGCCGCCTCCGCTGCAGCCCTCCAACAGCAAATCGGGATAGCGCTGCAACAGCGCTTCCATCACATGGTACAATCCAAGCACATACCTGTGACGCAGCTCTCCTTGGCGCTCCCTAGGGAGCAGTGAACTGTAAGCCGCCGCCACAGAACGATTCATGTCCCATTTAATATATTGAATATTTGCAGAATCCATGATGGCAAACAGCCGCTCTTTGATATAGGAAAGCACGTCCTCACGGGTCATATCCAGTACAAGCTGGTTTCTTCCCCTGATCGGATTTCTGCCTGGAACGACCATCGCCCAATCTGGATGTCTGCGATACAAGTCACTGTCCTCCGAAATCATCTCCGGTTCAAACCAAAGCCCAAACATCAGCCCCAGGTCATTGACTTGATCTACAAGCTCTTTAAGCGTACATCCCAGCTTTTCCTCGTTGACATACCAGTCGCCAAGGCCAGCATCGTCATTGTCTCTTTTTCCAAACCAGCCATCGTCCAGCACCATCATGTCCAGTTCAAGCTCCGCAGCTTCCCTGGCAATCTTTAACAGCTTGTCCGCATTGAAATCAAAATACGTTGCCTCCCAATTATTTACCAGGATCGGCCGTCTCTTATTTTTCCAAGGACTGCGGATTAAATGATTATGAAAACTATCATGATAGCAGTGAGACAGCTTTGCCAGCCCTTCGCCGCTGTATGCCATGGCAAGCTCAGGGGTGACAAACTTTTCACCTGGCTTCAAGCTCCAGGTAAAGTCACAATCGTCAATCCCCATCACCAGCCTGGTTTGATGGAACTGATCCACTTCCGCCTGCATATGGAATCCGCCGCTATAAAGGAGCGAGAATCCAAAGCACTCTCCCATATCCTCTCTGGCATTCTGATCTGCCAATATCACGAAAGGATTATGCTGATGGCTGGATGTGCCCCGGGTGCTTCTCAGATCCGTTATGCCATGAAACAAAGGCGCACGCTCCATTTGACGTTCCCCGGCATGCCGTCCATAAAAATGAATCAGATCCATGCCGTCATGATCCATGTCCAGGCAGCCCGACAGCGCTTTATGGAGCCGGACTTCCCGTTTCGTCTTATTTTCTATGACCGCCGCTCTAGTAATAACGTCATACTCTTCAAACACGCCATACAGCAAATGCAGATACAACTCTTCCTGGCTGTCCTTCAACACAATTTCCAGGGTGTCAACCAGATCTTCCTCTGCAGCAAACATAGCTGGAAGCCCCTCCAGGGCGTATTTGCCATGCCGCATGCTGAAGCTGTCAAAAAACAACAAGCAGTCGCTGACGCCTTCCCCTAGATCTGCATGAAGGCAATCCACCCGGTAATCGCCGCTTCCGCACACCGGAAATTCCTGAGGCAGGAAATCTAGGGAATACGTCCTGTCTTCTCTTGCCTCATAGATATTTCCTGAAAATCCCCGGTCTGCCATGGATACTAGATAGGAATAATCCGTGGCATCTGTACGTCTCCCATAATAAGTATGCAACAAGATTCCCTTATCATCCGCTTTCATCTGATAAGTACTATTCTTGGTCTGAAGCGTAAATACGCCTTTTTCAATTATAATCGCCATACGAAATTACCTTTCTTCCTCATACTAACCAGAGATATTCATAAGGTCCCAACAGGATATGATTGTGATATGACCTTACAAGCCTTCCAGTAATTAAATCCTGCATCTCTCCTGGGAGCCCAAACCAGTCAAACGTGCCGGAATCCACCCATTGTTCTTGTTCTGAAAAGTTGGCAAGCACCAACATCTTATTCTCCTTATGAAAACAAAATATCGCATTGTTTCCCGTATCCACCGGAATCGCCCGGTACTGAGAACTAAAATAGCTGTTGGACTTGCGGATATGGATCATTTTTCTGAGCTTTGTAAAAATCTGCCCCTGGACGGTATTGAGATCGTTGCGTTTTTGAGCCAGCTCCCAGTCCATGCTAGCCCTGTGCAGCCAACGGGAATCTTTTGCATATTCCTGGACGTTTTTATAATTCCAGTCATTCATCTGTCCGATCTCATCTCCACTGTAGAGCAACGGAATTCCCGTATATGCAATGGTCATCGCATGAAGCAGCAAGATCCGCTTTACGGCAAGCTCCATTTTATACACATGCTTCTCATTCAAAGCCTGTTCCAACCCGCACAAGGATGCAAGCGTTCCGCTGTTTCTGGCATCCTTTGTGACAGGATTATATTCATACAATTCTCCTACTGCAAAGCTTCCTGGATACCTGCCTTCCATGAACTGAATCATATACTGCTTATGCAACTCTGGGTCAAGCCCTAGATCTTTTAATACCCCATTCTCAAATCCCCATCCGATATCATCGTGACAGCGGACATAATTGATCCAGGTGCCTTCCTCTGGAATTCCATAATCAATCGACAACGAACGCTCCATCAGTCTTACATCTCTGGTCGCCAGAGAATTCCATAAAAGAACCATAAGCGAAGCGTTATACATGACATTACATTCCTTTGATTCACGATTTCCAAAATATTTTACAATCTCAAAGGGTTCCACGATCGCTTCCCCAAGAAATATCACGCTGGGGCATACCTGCTGGACAATATGATACATCATACTGATAATTTTATGCACATTGGGAAGATTCATACAAGAAGTTCCGATTTCTTTCCAAATATATGGTATCGCATCCAGTCGGAAAATATCAACGCCTTTATTCGCCAGAGTCAGCATCACTTCCACAATCTTATTAAACACCTGTGGATTTCGATAATTCAAATCCCACTGAAATTCATAAAACCGGGTCATCACATGCTTCCCGATGTCCTCATAGTAAGTAAAATTCCCCGGCGCCACCTCTGGAAAAATCTCGGTCAGATGCTTTTCATATTCTCTGGGAACCGCGTCATCATCAAACATAAAATACATGTCGTCATAATCGTGATCGCCTTCCCTGTATTTCTGAACCCAGACGTGCTCTTTGGCTGTATGGTTGAGTACAAAGTCGATACAGGTGCGGATTCCTTTTTGTTTTAACAGCTTCATCACCCGTTCTAACTGTTTCATCGTTCCGAATTTATCATCTACCATCAAGTAGTCCGATACTGCATATCCACCGTCATTATTCCCTTCTCTGGACTTTAACAGCGGCATAAAATGCACATAGGTAATCCCAAGCTCTGCAAGATAATCAATCCGCTGTTCAAACTCCGTGAGATTATTGCTGAACTTATCCACATAGAGCATCATGCCCACCATGTTTTCCGACCGATACCACCCATTCCCGTCCCGGTCTGCCTTTTTCAAGGCAGACGGGCGGGCTTTTTTGGCATCTTCCATGATGGACAAGAGCTGATCCCATCTATATTGTGTAATTTCATTTGTTCCATATAGTTCATAATAGCTGCTCTTTAAATCCATACTGTATATTTCCTTTTGTCAATTCTATTTTACTGCTCCGTTTACAACGCCGTTGATAATCTGTCTCTGGCAGATTAGATAGAAAATCATAATTGGTAAAAGCGCCAATAAATAGGATGCAAACGCAAGATTATAGTTGGTTCCAAACTGTGACTGGAAATTTAACTGCGCCAAAGGCAGAGTATTGACATCGCTTCCAGACATAATTACCAGAGGCGTCATCACGTCATTCCATGTGCTCATCGCTGTCAGAACCGCCACAGTCGCATGCATCGGCTTCATATTCGGAAAAATAATCTTCCAAAAAGTCTGCCAGACATTTGCCCCGTCCACGCAGGCCGCTTCCTCCAAGGCAATGGGAATATTTTTCAAATATCCAGCGTATAGCAAGATATTCATAGGCATAAAAAACACTACATAGAGGACAATGACCCCCGCCCGGTTTGCAAGCCCAATCTGCGACGTCTGCTTTACCAGAGGCATCATGAGCACGGCAAACGGCACGAACATGCCGCTCACAATATAGAAATAGGACGCCTTAAATACTTTGTGCCTCGCCATCTTCCTGCCAATCACATACCCTGCCAGGGAGTGAAGCAGAATGCAGATAATCACGGTAACGCCTGTCAAAAGCAAGCTGTTTCCAAGAGAACGCCAGAAATCAGTTACCCTCATTGCTTCAACAAAATTATCAAAACTCCAGCTCGCTGGAAAACCAAGCGCGCCTGCTACGTCATTGGTCATTTCCGAAGGCTTTTTAAATGCGATAATTATCGTCATATAAAGCGGAAACAATATTGTCAGGCATCCAATCGCCAGCAAAATATTGATTATATTATTGACAGCCTTTCCGCCGACTGCCCCGTCACGATTCTTTTTTCCCATTATAGCTGCTCCTCCTTTCCTCCTAAGAATTTCATCTGCAGGAACGAAATAATTACAATTACCAGAAAGAATACAAACGCATTCGCACTTTGGAATCCGAACTGTCCGCCGCTCATGCCGTTATTGTAAATCAGATAAGAAATGGACTCCGTGCTCTGAGAAGGACCGCCTTTGGTCAACGACATAATCTGGTCGAATACCATCAATGCATTCTTCATGCACAATACCAGATTGATACTAAAGAACGGGAGGATCAGGGGAAAGGTAAGCGTCCAGAATTTCTTCCAACCGCTGACGCCGTCGATCATGCCTGCCTCATATACTTCTTCTGGCACTGTCTGCAGCCCGGAAATATAAATAATGGTATTCATGGCGATTCCCTGCCATGCCCCCACGATCACGATCGCAATCCAAGCCGTCTTGCTACTTGCCAGCATGCTATTCTGCAAAAATCCAATTCCGGTCGCCTCGCCCACTGCCGGA
>OFFL01001649.1_pt1 | contig 14919 bp, 10 predicted proteins | sample 1521391 | NCBI WGS metagenome assembly OFFL01 (sample SAMEA3504082, study PRJEB24116) | mouse gut metagenome | biome: mouse gut; feature: mouse-associated habitat; material: faeces | place: Denmark | collected 2011
AGCGGTAGTTGGAAGGAGGGGAACAATTCGTATTTTCCTGCCTTTTCCATGGATTCGAATATTAGCCGGATGCTCAAATCGTACATCCTCAACGCGAAGATCACAGAGTTCCTGCACCCGACAGGCTGTGTCGTAAAGAACACACAAGATGGTTGCATCCCGCCTTCCTCTGGCCTTAGAAGTATCAGGTTGGCGCAGTATTACAGCAACTGCCTCTTTTGTTAGCGGTTTAATAGATTTTCGTTCTGTTTTCTTAACCGGGATCGCCAGAATCCTCTGAAAGTTTAGGAGAAGCGTCGGTTCTTGAACCTGTAAATACCGCACGAAGGAATGAATGGCGGCGAGGCGATGATTGCGTGTTGCAATACTATTGCCTCGCTCTGTTTCCAGCCAATGAAGAAATCTTTCCACAAGTTCAGGTTTTAGATCTTTTAAGGACATTTTCTCTATGTTCATACCCTCTGTATCTTTGCAGTATCCAAGAAAAAGGCGGAAGGTATCGCAGTATGCCGAGATTGTGTTTTCGCTAACATTTTTGAGCTCTGGCAAATAATGTGCGAGAAATTCTGTTAGTTGAGGCGAAAAATCATTCTTTTTCATGCTGAATCTCCCATTTAGGAATTGTATCGCCAAGATAGTCGCACTGCTTACGAATAAGCTCAGGATAGCATTCTGAAATCAGGCGCAAGTATATCTGCGTAGCCCCCATATCGTAATGGCCCAAATATGCAGAAAGATAAGGCAGTGACGTCACAATATCGCCTTTCTCTTTTTCAACTTTTTGCATACTGCGTATAGCAAAGGTGTGGCGGAAATCATGCACTCGCGGACCATATCCGCGCCCTCGGTGAGGGATTCCACTATGCCATAGGGCATCACGAAAGACCTTATAAATCCAGCTTATGTTATGCGCATTTCCTCGCGCGTTTGGAAAGAAGAAATTTTCTCCACGACTTAATAAATGGATCTTCTGTGCATATATGACATACTCTGCCCACAGGTTTTCAGACACCGGAACCTGCCGCGTTTTGTCATGCTTGGATTCTGTAATCAGCAAAATTCCATTTACCAGATCGACATCTTTGACACGAAGATTGGCTGCTTCGCCAGCGCGCAGTCCACAGCAAATCAAAGTCTTAAACAGCAGAGGCCAGATGATATGTCCTTGGGGATACTGGCGGCTTGGTGTCAAGTTCCCAAGATAATTCAAGATTTTAGATAATTCTTCATTTGAGAAGATATAAGGGGTGAAATTACTGTCATCTCGGGTTGAAATTGAATAATTCGGATAATATGCACGATAGCCCTTGCTCTGAAGATATGATACAAAACGCTTTGTAAAATTGAGCCGGTATTTCTGGTTTTTCCGCTTTTCGTTCGGGCGTTTTTCAATCCATTTTTCCACCGCATAACGGGGCAGCTCAGGAGATACAACTCCATATTCTACCATGACGCGATCCATTTCACGGAAGATTTGTGCTTCTTTCTCATACTTGCATCCGAGAGCCCGTTTTTCTTCCACAAATGTCTGCATGAGATCAGCCAGTCCGCTTTTGTATTCATACACCTTACTCAGATCAGTTCACCGTCCTCGAATGAAAGCGCACACTCACGCAGATTTTCAATGTCCAGCCGGAGATAACTGTTGAGAGACTCACGATCAGAATGACCGAGAAATGAAAAGATTGTATCCGGGTTGACTCCTGCTGCCAGCAGCTTTGTTGCCACAGATGCGCGGAGCGAATGCAGTCCATGATGGGCGCTCACAGGGATATTTACTCCTGAACGGTAGACATAGTTTTCAAAAGCCGTATTGAATGACCGCATCTTGTCGTAAGGTGGCTCAAGATTGACAAACAAATACTCGCAATCTGTTTGGGGACGAACCCGCAGATAATCGATGATTGCTGTCCCCACCTTCTCATTCAGCGGAAGTATATTGGTTTTCCCTGTTTTACTCTGAACAAAAGAGATAGAACAGCGTTCCCAATCTATATCAGAACACTTTAAATTGCGTATATCACCGCTCCGAACCCCGAGTTCGGCCGCAATGGTTATATATGCAGCGTCTCGCTTCCCTTTTGGGCTGGTACGATCCACCGTTTCCAGAACCGTGTTGATTTCACTGGATTGCCAAATCTTCACTATACTTTGCTGATGGCCAAGATTATACCGTGGAACATGGATAGACAGATCAGCAGGAGTAAGCCCCATGAGGTAAAGATTGGAAAGCAGTATCCTTAATCGACTGAGCTCACAGCGCACGGTGCTCCTTGCATGACCCTTCAACGACAAAACAAATGACGAGATATGTGACTCTCCAATATCAGCAAGATTTTTCAATCCTTCGTTTTGAAAACATCGGAGAATCCGATAGGAGTGTTCGCGCATGGTCCTACAGGTACATTCAGATCGACCAATTTGGGCAAAATGCTTCTCTTGCGCATCAAGATATGCATTGAACTCTGGCAGGAGCTCCTGTAGCGGATCGAGATTTCCTTTCTCCCATGTACCATTACGTATAAACATATCCAGCATTTTCATGTGACTGTCTTTTCGTTTGATGGTGCTGGCTTTTAATGCGGGAGTACGGCTGCAAAGATCAGCAAGGAACTCATCTTTGTACTTTGGTAGATATTTCTCAAGACCCCGAGAATGGCAATAACTCAAGAATTGCTGCCAAGTGACCTCAATATAATGTGCAGTCCGTTCTGCATATCGAAACTTTTCGCTGTGAAGTTCGACAGCCGCTTCGTCTATGAGGATCTTCAATGCTGTTGGGGAATCATAGGGAACTTTTGTGCTTGGCAATGGGGCCACAGGAATACACCTCGCTTTCTTTCAAATTGGGACCATTTTATATGAAAGAAACGAAAATGTAAGGTCTTACTTTTGCAAAATATTCAGCTATTCTAAAAGATTGGAGTTGATACATTATGTGCAGTAAATTCAGCAGAAAGTGTCTGTCTTCTGCTACTGGTAAACTGTACATCAACATAATCACTTTCATAAGACAAACAGAATTATGTGGAGCTCCACATAACTCTGTGGCCGTCCCCTGCGTGGCGTATATCATGCAGGGCATCCGTGACGCTGTGGGCGGTGAGTGATATGCTGTCGCTGGTCCCCATCTCCCTGCGGGAGGCGAACGAGTTCGTGTGCCAGCACCACCGCCACCATAAGCCCACGGTGGGACACAAGTTCTCTATCGGTGTCCGGGAGGACGGGCGGCTCGCCGGTGTTGCCATCTGCGGCCGCCCGGTGAGCCGCTTCCTGGATGACGGCTATACACTGGAGGTCAACCGCCTCTGCACCGATGGGGCGCGGAACGCTTGCAGTATGCTCTATGGGGCGGCGGTCCGGGCGGCGAGGGCGATGGGCTATAAAAAGGTCATCACCTATATCCTGGACAGCGAGTGCGGCACCTCCCTGAAAGCCTCCGGCTTCGTGTGTGAGGGGCCTGCCGGGGGCTTGGAGTGGACGGGCAGGCGTAGGCCCAGGGACAGCGGGCAGTATCCCCGCCAGATGAAAACAAGATGGGTCAAAATTTTGAGACAGGAGGACTGATAGAATGGCTGATACGGAACTGAGCAGCAAACTGTATGAGAAAGCGTCGGCGGAGCAGGACAAGTTCAGGGCATGGCTGGTGGACCAGCCGCCCGCCGATATCTTGAACCACGCTGTTGAGTATGCGGTGCGGGAGGACATCCTGATGGAGATCGGGGCGCTGGAACTGCCTGACGATCAGGCGAGGGCGCTGCTGGCCTCCCCGGACACGATGGCGGACATCTACAAGACCTTCTCCAAGATGGTCGATACCGGGCATATGGATGTAGTCCGGGAGAGCATCGAGGACCGGGTGGCCACTTTAAGTATGGAACAGGCTGTGCAGGAGGCTGTCCAGATGGAAATGGAGTCGCAGGGAAAACAGGAAGGCGTGTACCTTGTTGACCGTTCCTCCCTGCTCCACCTGAAAGAGGTCCAGGGCGGGGATTTTGAGTACACTGTGTTTGACAAGCAGACCAAAGAAAAGACCGCCGAGGGCAAGATCAGCCTGGACGATGTGCTGGACGGTATCGACCCCACCCACGACCATCTTGCGGCGGCGCGGGCAGCCGCTATTGGAGAAGCGGGGCTGCAAAGCGGGCCGCTGGGTGGCAGCGATGTGGCGCAGGTGGGCCTGACCTCCCTGAAAGACTTCCGCGATTCGGACATCCGCCACCGCTCCATCTGGGAGCCGGAGACACTGCCGAAGGATGACATCCGCTTCATCAACAGCGGCTATGACGAGCAGTTCCGCATCCCGGACGGCGGTACGATCCAGGTGGAGTACCCGGACAGGACCTTCTCCGCCAAGTGCGAGTATATCGACGACTACCACACCTATGTCGGGAGCGAGGTCTACCATATCTGCCAGTTCGCCGAGGTGCTGGAGCGTGGCGGGGGCGTCTGCCGCCCGGAGCCAGAGCTGGATGCGGAGCAGGCGGCGTGGAAGATCGGCTGGAACGCCTATCTCGCCGTGGAGTGTGGGGCGGGCCATTGGGACTACCACCTGTATGATGAGAAGTTCAACGAGACCAAGAGCGGCGAGTTGGAGGTCGTGGGCTGTTCCATCAACGAGGTGCGGGATATGGTCCTCTTTGAGAACAAGCTGGAGCGCCGCTCCATGACCCCCACCGACCACGGGATGCTCATGGAGAAGGCGGCCATGCGGGAGCAGGAGGCGCAGGCCGAGAAGCGGGAGTCCGTCCTGGGCCAGCTTTCCGCCTTGAAGTCCAGTGCGAAGGGACACCCCGCCCCCGCCCCGGCGAAGAAGCGGGACGAGGCCAGCTTATGAGCCGCCAGAAGCTGACCCTTGCGGAGCAGGAGACCATCATCCTGTGGGACAATGAGCTGGACACGGCGGAGGTCTACACCCATGACGCAAGGCTCATCAATAAGCTCCGGGAGCTTTCCCAGCGGTTCCCGGAGGGCTATGTCCTGGAGCGTTCCGGGCCGGGGCGGTCCGTGACCTACCGCATCCCCAAGCGGTGCGTGGGCATCCGCCCCCCGTACAGCGAGGAACGCCGGCAGCGGCAGCGGCAGGACGCAAAGGAGAACGGCCTGCCATTTTTGAGGAAGGAGGAGCAGAATGTCTGACATCAGGAAATGGGACGAGGTGAACGGCGTGGACGAGGACCCCGGCCACCTGACGGCGTTTCTGGAGAGCGCCACCGACGCCTATGCCATCTTACAGCTCCGGCACACGGACGACACCCTCTATGAGCGGTTCGAGTCCTATTCCAGCCTCCAGCGGCAGAGCAAGGAGCCGGACATCGACCACTATGAGGTGGTCTACCACGGGGACCTCCCGAAGGCGCCCGACACGCCGGATGCGGTGATGGCGCAGTTGGAGGCGCTCTATGTCCAGTTCAACACCGCCCACCCGGATGATTTCCGGGGACACAGCCTGTCGGTCAGCGACATCGTGGCGCTCAAAGTGGGCGGCGTGGTATCCTGCCACTATGTGGATTCCATCGGCTTTAAGGAGCTGGAGGACTTCGCCCTGCGGGAGAACTACCTGAAGAACGCTGAGATGGCGGTGGAGGACGATTACAACTCCATTGATGGGATCATCAATAACGGGAGAAAGGATGAGCCTGAAACGGAGCGGCACTCTGTCCTGGACGCGCTGAAAGCCCTTTCCGGCGCGGAGCAGACGGAGCGCAGGCCGCCCCAGAAGCAGGCCGGACGGGACGAGAGATGAAGGACTTTACACGGGATGAGCGTATTATGATGATGCTCTACAACCCCGGCACGCGGGCGGGGCTGGTGGCGGAGCTGGAGGCCATGCGCCTCCAGCTTACGCCCTCGGAGCGGCGGCTGGGCCGTCTCTCCAAAAGTGTCCTGGAAAAGCTGGAGGGCATGACGGACACGGAATTTGACAGCCTGGACCTGTACCCGGACATCTGACCCAGGCACACAAATCTGAAAGAAACGGAGGCAACCTATGGCATTGAATGAACCCTTGCGGGCGGACGGGGCGGCGGTCGTACCGTTCCCCTCGAAAGCCGCCTACTACACCCAGATGGCGGAAGAAGCCGCCAGACAAGTGACCGGGAGCCGGGAGCAGTGGACAGCCTTCCTTACCACTGCGGCCCGGCTCTACAAATACCCCTACAATGAGCAGCTCATGATCTACAAGCAGCGCCCGGACGCCACGGCCTGCGCCGAGTATGACCTCTGGAACAAGACCATGCGCCGCTATGTGCGCCGCGGCTCCAAGGGCATCGCCCTGGTGGACAACACGGGCAGCCGCCCGAAGCTGCGCTATGTGTTCGATGTGTCGGACACCGGGGAGAGGGAGAACTCCCGCCCGGTCAACCTCTGGTCCATGCGGGAGGAGTATGTCCCCGCTGTGCAGGATGCGCTGGAGCGGGCCTACGGCGTGGAGGCCGGGGCGGGGCTGGAGGAGCAGATCGAAAAAATCTCCTCCCGACTCGCTTCGGGATATTGGGATGACAATAAAGAGGTCATCCTCGGCATCGTTGACGATTCCTTCCTTTACGGGTATGATGAGTTCAACGTAGAGGTATCCTTTCGGAGGGCGGCGGAAACGAGCATCCGATATATGCTCTATTCCCGCTGTGTGGAGGACCCGGAGAGCTACTTTGAGCCGGAAGATTTCATGGATGTGTTCGACTTCAATACCCAGGCGGCGTCCAATGTGCTGGGTACGGCGGTCAGCGAGGTATCTTCCCAGGTGTTCCGTGAGGTCGAGCGGGCCATCCGCACCTACGAAAGGGCAAAACAGGTCGAACAGGCCGAGGAAAGGAGACAGGACAATGGCAGAGCTGACTTACAGACAGGCAGGGGATTACCTGATCCCGGACATCCAGCTGGAGGAAATGGAGGACCGTCCGCTGGGCAAGTACGGCAGGATGCGGAGGGCGTACCTGGAGGAGAACAACAAACTCCTCTACAACCACCTGACCCTGATCGGGAAACTGTTCCCGCACCTGTGGGAGGTGCAGGAGACGGCCGCCGCCCGGATGAAGCAGTTGATGGAGGAACTGCTGGCGGCGGACCCGGCGCCGGACAAAAAGACCCGGCAGATGGACTGGGTGCGGCACATGAACGCACTGAAAGCGCAGGCGGAGGAGATCGTGATGGCGGAACTTATCAACAACTGACGCTGGAGGGGCTGTTCCCCTCCGAGATGGAACAGATCTCAATGATAGACCGACAGGCGGAGAGCGAAAAGCCCTCCGCCTTTGCTATGCCCAAAAAAGAGGAACAGGCTCCGGCAGAGGCTCCCGCCCCCGCTTTTTCTATTCCTGACGCGGAGATCGAGCGCATCCTCCGCCACGGTTCCCCCTATGACGGCGGCAAACTGCGTATCGCTGCCCTTTATTCGCAGGAGAACACGCCAGATGAGCGTGTGGAGTATCTGAAAGGCGAGTATGGGACCAACAGTGGGCAGAGCTGGCAATTTTCCGATGGCAGCCGGGGCGGTGTGCAGACCCGCCCTCAGGGACTGGTGATCCGTGACGCCAGCCACAACGCAGAGGTGCGCCTGCGCTGGTCCGAGGTCGAGAAGCGGCTCGGTGCGCTCATCCAGAACGGCCAGTATCTGAGCGGCCCGGACAAACAGCGGTATGCCGCCCTTGAGAAGAATTACGCCGAGTTCGGCGCCGTCCCTCTCCCTGCTCCCGGACACGGTTTTCCCCCTACCCCGGCAGACATCTATGAGCGGTATTACCCTGTCATCCGGGACGCCCTCCTGCGGGACACGGCGTATCGGAACGCTTGTGACAACAACGACAAAGAGACCGCCTATGTGGAGGGCGGCAAGGCCATCGAACAGGCGGCGCTCACCATCCAGGACACGGGCTTCATGCGGCTGTATTTCGATGTGCCGGAATTCCATGACCGCCTCCACCAGTCCCTGCTGGACGAGACCTATGAGACCATGACCGCCGCCCCGGAACTGCCGGACCCGCCCGACCGCACAAGCGAGATGCTGGCACAGGCGGCGCGGATGGCGGACGGCAGCAACTATGCCGCCCCAGAGCGGTTCTTCCTGATCGAGACCGAGGGCGGCTATGCCGTCTGGGATGACATCCGGGATGAGATATATGTTGACCCGGAGGGCGTCTCCGAGGAGTTCACCAGCGAGTGGCAGGCTGAGGACTATCTGCTCCAGGTCAAGGAGGATGTCGCAAGGCGGGAGGCCGCCGACTGGCTCAAAACGGAGGAGGCAAAGCTGCCGCCGCTAAAATATGGCATCGGGGACCCGTTCACCATCTATTCCGAGGACGGTACAAAGGAGATCGTCCTGACGAGCATCACGGATGGGGATGTGTTCTATGTCTACCCTGACGAGCCGGGGCGGGACCAGGTGTTCATGGACCGGGAGATGTTCGAGCATAGCCTGCGGACTGGACACATCCGGGACGCCCAGCCGAAAGAAGCAGTGCAGACTGCCGCCAGCTACCGCAGCGGCGATGAGGCCATCGTCATCCAGCAGTATCCCAACGGGCAGTTCTACAACCACTACGGCTACGATGAACAGCGCCGTTTTGCTATAGCTACGGCTGGCGGTTTCGCTACCTTTGAGGAGGCGGAGACGGCGCTCCGCTCACACCGCCCCAAGGCCGAGAGGGTCATGGAGGAGCCTATTCCCGGCACAGAAGCGGGGCAAACGCCGGAGGGCATGGCCCATGAAGGAGCCGGGAAGGATATTACCCCTGCCGCACCGCAGGAGCCGACCTATCAGGTGGGCGATACCGTCTATCTGGAGGACACGGCTTATATCGTGGAGGAGATTGGCCTGTTCGATGTCCAGCTCCGTGACCCTACGCTGGCCTATCCCGTCCTCCGCGCTGAGAGCAAGGAGAGGCTGGAGCGGATGCTCTGGGCGGATGTCAGGAACAACGCATTCCTGCCCGGTGCGAAGATCGAGGTCACGACCCCCAATTACCGGGTGAAGGTCACGGCGGAGGAGGCCCCCGTCCTGGAGGAGCAGATGGGCGAGGCCGGCATCTCCACGGCGCGGTTCGTCCATGAGAACGGCGATGTCACATTCAGCTTTGCGGAGGCCGACCGGGATGCGGTCGAGCATATCCTTTCCGCACAGAGGGAAGAAGATTCTTTTGCGGATGTTGATAAATGGGCGGCGGACTACCAGAGCCAGACGGAAACGGCCATTGCCGCATTGGAGCCTGAACAGCGGCGTATCGTGGATGCCATGCAGACGGCAGGATTTTTCTATGACCCGCTTTCCACTACTGCGCTGGACCCCCTCATCTTCCGGGCGGGCGACCTGATGGGCGGGTATCCCACCTCCTTCAAGACATGGGCCGAGGCGTATGCGTTCATTGACGGGGCCGAACTGAAAGATACCCCCGGATTGCGGGAACAGGTCCAATCGGTTCTCCACCCAGACTCAACTTGGGCGCAAAACGCGCACAAGTTAGATGCAAGGCCAACTTCGCCGCAAAACGCGGCGAAGTTAAAAAGTGAGCCAGAAATCACCGCCACCACCGAGACCATCTACCCCGGCGACAAGAACGGCCTGCCCTTTGATGTGGTCGTTGAACGGCTGCATTTCGGGGAGCCGGAACACGGACAGCCGGAGCAGACCCAACAGCCCGCCGCCCGCAATTTCCGCATTACGGACGACCATCTGGGCGAGGGCGGACCCAAAGCGAAGTTCCGGGCCAACATGGACGCCATCAACCTCCTGCATGAGCTGGAGTTCGACGGCAGGGACGCCACGCCAGAGGAGCAGGAGGTCCTATCCCGCTATGTGGGCTGGGGCGGTCTGGCGGATGCCTTTGACGAGAAAAAGGATAGCTGGGCAGGCGAGTTCAGGGAACTGTACGCCGCCCTCTCGCCGGAGGAATATGCCGCCGCCAGAGCGTCCACCCTGAACGCCCATTACACCAGCCCCACCGTGATCCGGGCGATCTATGACGCGGTGGAGCAGATGGGATTCCAGACGGGCAACATCCTGGAACCCAGCATGGGCGTGGGCAATTTCTTCGGCCTGCTCCCGGACAGCATGGCGGGCAGCCGCCTCTACGGTGTGGAGCTGGACTCCATCACCGGACGCATCGCCCAGAAGCTGTACCCGGAGGCGGACATCAAGGTGGCTGGTTTCCAGACCACCGACAGGCGGGACTTCTTCGACCTCTGTGTCGGGAATGTCCCCTTCGGCGACTACAAGGTGAACGACAAGCCCTATAACAAGCTGGGCTTCTCCATCCACAACTATTTCTTCGCAAAAGCCCTCGACCAGGTGCGTCCGGGGGGCGTGGTGGCCCTTGTCACCAGCCGCTACACGATGGACGCCAAAAGCCCCGATGCCCGGAAGTATATCGCGCAGCGGGCGGAGCTGCTGGGGGCGGTCCGTCTGCCCAACAACGCTTTCAAGGCCAACGCCGGGACGGAGGTCGTGTCGGACATCCTGTTCCTGCAAAAGCGGGACCGTCCCATCGACATCGAGCCGGATTGGGTACACCTGGGGCAGACCCCGGAGGGCCTTACCCTCAACAGCTATTTTGTAGACCATCCTGAGATGGTGCTGGGCGAGCTGACCACCGAAAGCACACAGTACGGGCGGGAGGAATGTACCGTTGCCCCCACCCCCGGCGCCGACCTTGCGGAACAGCTCCGGGAGGCTGTCTCCCATATCCACGGCAGCTATCAGGCGGTGGAGCGGGACGAGGCGGACATCGCGGACGAGGCCGCCGAACGGGGCGCCATCCCCGCCGACCCGGATGTAAAGAACTTCTCCTATGCCCTGGTGGACGGGGAGGTCTACTTCCGGGAGAACAGCGTCATGAAGCCCGTGGAGCTGAGCGATACGGCAAAGGGGCGCGCAGCCGGGATGATCGGCCTGCGGCAGATCGTGAACGAACTGATCCAGTACCAGCTGGAGGACTACCCGGATGAGGACATCCAGGCGAAGCAGGCGGAGCTGAACGCCGCCTATGACGCCTTTTACGCAAAGTTTGGGACCATCAATTCCAGCGCCAACGCAAGGGTGTTTGACGAGGACTCCTCTTACTACCTGTTATGCTCCCTTGAGAATATTGACGAGGACGGGCGGCTGGAGAGCAAGGCGGATATGTTCACAAAAAGGACCATCCGCCCGGAACACCATATCACCAGCGTGGATACGCCCAGCGAGGCGCTGGCGGTCTCCATCGGGGAGCGGGGCAGGGCCGATCTGCGGTTCATGTCCGAGCTGCTGGGGACGCCCGGTGAGTACGGGCGCATCACCGAGGAACTGCGGGGCGTGATCTTCCGCGACCCCCGTGAGGCTGTGGCGGACGACCCCCTCCGGGGCTGGCATACCGCAGACGATTACCTCTCCGGCAATGTCCGGGACAAGCTGATGGTGGCGAGGATGGCGGCGGCCACCGACCCCGCCTACGCCGTCAATGTGGCGGCCCTGGAACAGGCACAGCCCAAAGACCTGGACGCATCTGAAATTGATGTGCGCCTGGGCGCGACCTGGATCGACAAGGACTATATCCAGCAGTTCATGGAGGAGACCTTTGATACCCCGTGGCGGCTTCGGAACGCGGTACAGGTGAAATATTCACCCTCCACCGCGGAGTGGCAGGTCACGGGCAAGAACGCCACAGGGCGGCACGATGTCATGGCGTATATGACCTACGGCACAGACCGGGCCAGCGCCTACCGCATTTTGGAGGACACCCTGAACCTCCGGGATGTCCGCATCTACGACACCATTGAGGACGCGGACGGGAAACAGAAGCGGGTGCTGAACAAGAAGGAGACCACCCTCGCCCAGCAGAAGCAGCAGGCCATCAAGGACGCTTTCCGGGATTGGGTGTGGCGTGACCCCAGGCGGCGGGAGGATTTAGTCAGGACCTACAACGAGCTGTTTAATAGCACCCGCCCCCGTGAGTATGACGGCAGCCACATCGTCCTGGGCGGCATGAACCCGGACATCACCCTGCGGGAACACCAGCGGGGGGCCATCGCCCATGTGCTTTACGGCGGGAACACCCTGCTTGCCCACGAAGTGGGCGCGGGCAAGACCTTTGAGATGGCGGCCTCGGCTATGGAGGCGAAGCGGCTGGGGCTGTGCCAGAAGTCCCTCTTTGTCGTGCCGAACCACCTGACCCTCCAGTGGGCCAGCGAGTTCCTGCGGCTCTACCCCAGCGCGAAGATATTGGTCGCCACGAAAAAAGACTTTGAGACGGCCAACCGCAAGAAGTTCTGTGCGAGGATAGCGACCGGCGACTATGATGCCGTTATCATCGGCCACAGCCAATTCGAGAAGATACCCATATCCGCCGAGCGGCAGGAGCGCATCTTGCAGGAGCAGATAGACGAGATCACCGACGCCATTTCCGAGATGAAGGCCATGCGGGGCGAGAGCTTCACCATCAAGCAGTTGGAAAAGACCCGGAAATCTTTAGAGGCCCGGATGGAGAAACTGCAAGCAACAGAGCGCAAGGACGATGTGATAACCTTTGAGCAGCTTGGTGTGGACCGGCTTTTTGTGGACGAGGCTCATGCGTTCAAAAATTTGTTCCTCTACACGAAAATGCGGAATGTGGCGGGGCTTTCCACCTCCGAGGCGCAGAAGTCCTCGGATATGTTCATGAAGTGCCAGTATATGGATGAACTGACTGGCGGGAAGGGTACGGTCTTTGCCACGGGGACCCCGGTGTCGAACAGTATGACAGAGCTTTACACCATGATGCGCTACCTGCAGCATGGTACGCTCCGGCAGAAGGGGCTGACCCATTTCGACCAGTGGGCCTCCACCTTTGGCGAGACCACCACGGCCATAGAGCTGGCCCCGGAGGGGACCGGCTACCGCGCCCGGACGAGGTTTGCCAAGTTCTTCAACCTCCCGGAGCTGATGAGTATGTTCAAGGAGGTGGCCGACATCAAGACCGCCGACCAGCTCCATCTTCCTGTGCCGGAGGCGAAGTTTGAGACCGTGGTGGTGCAGCCCTCGGAGATACAGAAGGAGATGGTGGCCGACCTGTCCGAACGGGCCGCCGCTGTCCACGGGGGTAGCGTGGACCCCTCGGTCGATAATATGCTCAAGATCACCTCGGACGGGCGCAAGATCGGCCTCGACCAGCGGCTGATGAACCCGCTCCTGCCCGATGACCCCAACAGCAAGCTGAACGCCTGCGTCCAGAATGTCCTCCGTATCTGGGAGGAGGGCCAGGCGGACCGTCTGACCCAGTTGCTGTTCTGCGACCTGTCCACGCCCAAGGGGGACGGCAAATTCAACGTCTATGACGATATTAAGGCCAAGCTGATCGCCCAGGGGATTCCCCCGGAGGAGATCGCTTTTATTCACGACGCCAACACCGAAGCGCAAAAGGCGGAGCTGTTCGCCAAGGTGCGCCGGGGGCAGGTGCGCGTCCTCATCGGCAGTACGCAGAAGATGGGCGCTGGCACTAACGTCCAGGACCGGATCGTGGCCTCCCATGACCTTGACTGCCCATGGCGTCCGGCTGATTTGGAGCAGAGGGCGGGCCGTTCTCTGCGCCAGGGCAACATGAATAAGACGGTTAAAATGTTCAAGTACGTTACCAAAGGAACCTTTGACGCATACAACTGGGGTCTGGTGGAAAGTAAGCAGAAATTTATCGGGCAGGTCATGACCGGGAAATCCCCTGCCCGGTCCATTGAGGACGTGGACGCTACCGCCCTCTCCTACGCCGAGGTCAAGGCCCTGGCTACCGGGGATGACCGTATCCGGGAGAAAATGGAGCTGGATGTGCAGGTGGCAAAGCTGAAAATGCTCAAAGCCAACCATACATCCCAGCAGTATGAAATGCAGGATAAGGCGCTGAAATATTATCCGAATAAAATTGCGGAGACAAAGCTGTTTATTGAGGCGCTGGGGAAAGATTTACCCATTGTGCAGGCCAATCCGGTCAAGGACGATGCGTTTACCATGACCGTCATGGGACAGACCTTCACGGAGCGGAAGGACGCGGGCGTGGCCATTATCAAGGCGTGCCTGCTCATGCCCGACCCGGAGAAGCCCCTCGACCTGGGCGAATACCGGGGCTTTCCCATGCAGCTTCATTGTGATGGTTCCAAGTTCAAGATCACCATGAAACAGCATTTGACCTATACGGCGGAGCTGGCCGATGATCCGGTGGGCAATGTTACCCGTATCAACAACGCTCTGGAAGGTATGGCTGAAAAAATCAAGGGGCATGAGGCGCGGCTGGTGACGTTGGAAAAGGAGTTGGTGAACGCCAGGGAAGAATCTGAACGGCCCTTCCCCAAGGAAGATGAATTACAGCAGAAATCGGCTCGTCTGCGCCAGCTTAACCTGGAATTGGAGAAGGCTGACCACAAGTCGGAGGAACAATCTCAGGACGGCGAGGATGAAGCGGATTTAGGGGACGGCGAGACCCCCGCGCCAGAGCCGCCCGCGCTTACCGTATTGAGCGGTGATAAGCCGTCCATCCGGGCGGCGCTACGCTCCTACGTTCCACCCGCACCGGTGGCTGCTGGAGCGGAAAGAGATCAGCGAAGGGAGGCGGCACTGTGAGAAAGTACGAGGGCCGGACGGTGGGCCTTTACACAAAGGTGTCCCCGGAGGAAAAGGAGGTGATTGACCGGAAAATGGCCCTCCTGGGGACCATGAATCTGCGGGCGTATCTGCGGAAAATGGCGGTGGACGGGTATGTGGTCCAGTTGGATATGTCCAGCGTGGTGGAGCTGGTGAAGCTCCTGCGCTCCATTTCCAGCAATGTGAACCAGATCGCCCGCCGCTGCAACAGCACCCGAAATCTCTACGCCCAGGACGTGGAAGATTTGCGCCAGGGTTATATGGAGGTCTGGCAGGGGATTAGTGAGCTGCTGAAAAAATTTGAGACGCTGTGACTGCGGTGGCGGCGGGAGCATTTTTGATGT
>OFFL01001665.1_pt1 | contig 14733 bp, 11 predicted proteins | sample 1521391 | NCBI WGS metagenome assembly OFFL01 (sample SAMEA3504082, study PRJEB24116) | mouse gut metagenome | biome: mouse gut; feature: mouse-associated habitat; material: faeces | place: Denmark | collected 2011
TTTTCGGCTCCCCCTACTTCCATACAATGAGTTACTATAATTATCTTCTTCATTATTATCATCTCCGCACATGTTTCTTTAATTTACACAAAACACTATATAAACTCCATGTGTACATTTGCATCATCATCTCTAAATACAAATTCTTAGATAACTTTTTTTCCCTTGCTGATTCTTTTAAAATCTCAGCATATCCTCGATTCTTCCAATATTCTTTCAAATTTTTCTTATTTGTACCAACCCGAATATATTCCACTCCTGCAAACTGAACTGGCTGTTTCTCAGCACAAGGAATTTCAATCATTACAACATTTTTCCCATCCATAGGAATTTTATAAAATTTAAAATTGATTCGTGGTGAAACCATACGTGAAAGCCATGCTTCCAGCTCTTCATTTCCTTTTTTCATTTTCCGATATTGAAATTCTGTACCAATTATTTCGTGTGTATCATCATGAATTCCCCAAACAACATATCCCTTTGTCCTACCGCACAATGTGGCTGAATTGCTCAATGCTGAGATATATTCTCCTATCAACTGCGGCTCCCTATTATTACATTTAAACTCCACCCATTCCGTTTCCGTTGGCAGTTTTACAAGTTCTCGTACAAGGCTTTGCAAATATTCTATAGATGTAATTGACACCAAATCACCTCTTTCCGTTCCTATGTATCCAACATATCCCATTCACAACCTAATACCCACCTGAGCGCAGATAATTTCCCATTTAGCATTCCCCATTCAATTCTTTTTTCCATCCTTTAGCACTCTCGGAAAGAACTCCGAGTTCTTCTAACATATCATATTTAATATCTGCCATAATATACCTCCACTAAATCTGCATTCCTGTTTTTTCTCTTAGGTAACTATCACACTTATCATCCAATACATTCTTATGATTAATCAAAAAGTCTGATACAAACGGTGCAACCCAATACTGTGAACCGTCTGGCGGCGTATCTCCGACATCCAGATAATCTGTATAGTCAGATGACATTATAAGCAATGGTTTTATTAACACAACCAAAAACAAGAAAGAAATTGTAATAAATATTGCCGCCTCACCAAATTCCTTACATTCCTCTTTTATTTTGTGTTTCATATCCAATCGGTCATATGATTCATTATAAAACCGATACCCATTGGAATGTACATAATTATTTAGTTTATCTGCAAGCTTATCAAATGAATCCTTTAATTGAAATTCCTTTACTGCCTTTCTTGCGGCTGGAAATGACGCAATACACTTTAAAACAAACCCTATGTGCAAATCCTTCTGCTGATTATGTACCCAATCCCAAATATTCTTTTCATCTTCATTTAATTGCTGTACATCAACATACTGTGTAAAATCACTATTGTCAGCCACTGTAAAAAGATACACATAATAAAACAAGTCATCTCGATATTTACGCAACAAAGAATATGCATCTGCCAAATTAGCATTCATACAGCAAAAACGAATACTCTCCATAGTCCTTGTTGCAGAATCAAGAATCATATTGCCGTTTACTACTCCTGTCTGTCTAAAAACAGACATATCTCTGCCAAAAGCTAAATATCCTAATTCATTGAGAAAATCTCTAATTTGTGTAAGCAATTCTATCAAAGATATAAAATCCTGATTTGTACTCACACCATTTCTATTAATTTCAAAATGATTTATTGGTGAAAACATATATATTCCTCATTCTCCTACTCACTTTCCGCAACTCCGAATTTCTGTCTGAAATCCTCATAGCTATTTACCCAGTCAAATCTTATCTGTTCAGATACTGCCTGAAAATGCAGCTTGCCACACCGAATCTTATTTCGTTCTACTTCTTGTAGGTTGACATCCTGCTTGTCTGCTTTCGTTTCAACAATAAAGTAAATACCCAATTCCGGACTGTGCAAGCTATCTTTCCTGCACACAATTGCCCAGTCAGGAGAATAATTTCCATATGGAGTGTCAATAATAAAACCGCCCTTTTTCAACTTTGTAAACAACAATACATTCTGGTTGTTCTCAAGCTTCTGTGCAAACTCCTTTTCGCCTTTACTATCCATTTTGTAATACTCATTCATTGCAGAACTGTGATTTGCATTTGCCTGAAACACCCGCCATTCCTCATTAAAATCTTCTTCGCTGATTGTATCCAGTTCAAAGATATTCCTGCTGTCTAACTCGTACCCATTGATTACTTCATAAGATGTAATATTCGTTGCTTTTATATCATTCAACATCTTTAATATCTTTTGGGTAACTGTATCTAAGATATCCTGATTATTCAGCAGTTCCCTTTTTTTGACAGCACGAATAATCTTAAATATGGCAAGTCTCGGCAGCATCGTGTGATACATGATATAATTGGCAATCTCAAAATCACTCTTTGGCTCAGAATAGGTGTCAACTTCCAGTTCCTTAGCACTATAGGATGCCTCCTCCATCAGAAACATAGCTGACTCATTAAACTTCGCTTTACCAACTTCTACTTTATACTCATTCTTTGACTTCATAAACATAAGATAATTATTGATTTCCAAAGCACATTCTTCAATAAATTTATCTTTATCTATTTTGAATCTGTACATGGTACGCTTCGTAAGATTTTCTCTTAAAGCATAATAAATCTGTTGAAATTCACCTTCTGAGACAAAAGCCCTTACTCTATTTTTCGGTGGTTCATTGTCACCATTACGAATCTCAATCTTCTTGGTGCCTTTTTGTATCATCAGTTCTTTAAACTGCTGCTTAATTTTCTCCATGTGTTCATAAAGCGTATCATCAACAAAAATCATATTATCAAACAGTTTTGTAATCTGAGATGGTGCACCTTTTAAAATGTTTTCTCCATTCATAACACCAGCGGAAATTAGCTCCTGTTTTAATACATCTACTAATTCTGGTGTGATTTTTCCCTGCGGAACTCCGGCAGTCTTCAATGTTGAAATAAGAATCTCAGCAGTTACTTCGTTCTTATCAAAATTCATATTATCATTAAAATCTTTTTGTAATGCTGCTGCAAAGTGATCGTAATAATCATTGGCAATAACAGTAAGCTCGTTGATTCTACGGTCTAAACAACGATTCCCTGTAATATCCACTGGCAGCCTTAAACCTCTTCCAATTTCCTGCTTTTTCGCTATTTCAGAACCGCCTGACTTTAATGTACACAATGTAAATACATTTGGATTATCCCATCCTTCACGAAGCGCTGAATGGGAAAAAATAAATGCAAGCGGTTCTTCAAAAGATATTAACTCGTCCTTCTTTTCCAAAATCAGACTAATACCACGATCAATATCTTCCTGAGACTTTGCTTTAATTTTCAAATTGTTTTCATCAACTGATGAATCCCATCCATCAATTTCTACCACATTTTTCTTTGCATCCAAAGCAAAATAACCTTCTCTGACTGACTGCACGTGCATATAGTCAGGAAAGTACTCCTTAAACTTCTCAATAACCGCATTTTGTGATACATATTTCTTATATTCTTCGTCAAAAATCCTTAAATACTCCCCTCTGCCGTCGGGAGCTATAGTATCTCTAACCTTATCTACAGAATCAATGAAAAATAATGTAAGCGTCTTGATTTTCCTGCCAGTCCTTAAAATATTCATCTGTTTCGCAAAATGATTCTGAATCGCAAGTCTTATTTGAATGCGCACCGCTTCATTTTTTTCAATCTCATATGTACTATGTCCTTGTTCCAACTCTATTATTTTCTCTTTTGTTGCAACCTGCAATGGCTTTAACTTATGAGGCTCTTCTGCAATACGCATATCTTTGTACTGAGAAAGATTGCCGGACAGTTCTTCAATGGATACTCCACTACCAACCTGAAACGTTTTAAAACGAATTATGCCGCCTTGTTCCTGTGAAAATATCTCAATTTTTGCTTTCAAATCCGAAGTAAAAGATAAATAACGAATATATGGGTAATCCTTCGGAATCACTCCATGTACCGTCTTTACTTCTATTCTCTTTACTAAATCTTTCTGATATGCACCATAAGAATCCAGCTTGTAAATCTGATTATACAACTGTTTATGGGTAGCTGAATATCGCAAAGTAAATAATGGCTGCAATTCTTCTATTGCCTTTAAAGACTTGGATTTATTTCTCTTTGTGCCTTCAATTTTCTGCGGTTCGTCAATTATGATGATTGGTTTAATATACTTAATATCTTCCCAAAGAATCTGTCCATACTCATCTTCTGTTCTTATTTTATTCGTGTCTTTATTGAATGCCTGAATATTCATTACACAAATGCTTAGGTCATTGCTCTCTACCAGCTTTGAGCTGATCTGTTTTGGATTATTACTGTCATAGATAAAGCTGTGCTTTGATAAATCAATATTATACAGCCTCTTAAAATGCTCCTGTAATTGCTCCATTGACTTTTCAACGCCCTTGCGAATGGCAATAGACGGAACTACTATCATAAATTTCTTAAATCCATACTCTTTATGCAGTTCCAGTATTGTACGAAGATATACATAAGTCTTTCCTGTGCCGGTTTCCATTTCTATCGTGAAATTGTTCCCCTCTGCCAATGCAGAATCCGCAAACAAATCATTCTGTAATTGTACACGTCTTAAATTTTCTAGCAATCTGGAACCTACTACAATATCATTGTTTCTTACCGGATCACCTTCACCAACTTTACGAATACGATTAGGACGATAGATACCATCTACTTGTCTGGATAATCCCTGAAACAATTCGACTGCAGACCTGACTGCCTGTAATTGATAATCAAGGTCATCATCAAATTGGAATGTAATGCGTTTCGACATAATCTCCTGTCTCCTTAAATAAACTCTACCGTATATGTAAATTTGCTATTTCCTGCATTCTTTTCTATAAGAGCTTTCAGTCTTCTAAATGTTTCGTCCTTTAATGCAATATCATCTTTAAATGCAGAATCCCTAAAAATAAACTTAATTGGTAACGGATCAAGCTCTGCCAGTTTGTTAATGAGTTCTACCGTAATCTCTGTTTCAAGGCACACCAAATAACTGCTTGCATAAAGATAGGTACGGTTTCCAATATCGGATAACTGCTCCAAAGTTTCTGATAATGCTACGTTGCGCTGTCTAAGCATTAATTCATAGACAATATCCACATCCTTTGCGTCGGGCATAAAGTCTACAAGGTCTGGCGTATTCTCAATTTGTGACAAATTAAGCTGCCCTGTATCCATAAGCGAATTCCATTTTATATTGGTGTCTGCGACGCGGAACACTTTAAATCCAATGTCTATATCAGCTTCTGGATTTTCCTGTTTTATTTTTTCTCCTGCACGGCGGATGCGCTCCTTGCCAATCTCACATAAATTATTATACTCAGGAGATTTGCTTGTTTCCGGAAGCTGAACAAGTATAAATTTTCTGTTTCCTTGATCTTCTAAATTTTTCTTCATAGTTGCATGAGCTGTTGTTGCCGATCCAGAAAAAAAATCTAAAATTATCGAATCTTTATCGGTGGCAATTGTTAATATCCTGTCAAGCAGTCTTGTCGGTTTAGGTGTATCAAATGGAGCTGAACCATCAAACAATAACTTTACTTCCTTTTTAGCCTCATCGGTATGCCCTACCTCATCATAGCCCCAAAAATTTGTAGCAATTCTTCCCCCAACAGAATCAAGGTATACTTTTCTACGTATTCCACCCTTTCCCCCACTTGTGAAATAAAACCTAGGCCATGGTCCCTTTTCGTAAACTTCTTTTGCCTTCATTGCCGATATCTCTAACGCTTCTTCTAATACAATAGATTTTACTCCTTTTCTGATATCTGATGCTGATAGACCACAAACTTTTGCTCTTTGCTCATCATCGTGTAAATCCTCTAATCTATATTTGCACCATCCTTGCATATAATTCAACATTTGGTCTTGACTATACCTCCAACATGCCCCAGCACTCGGATATAACATCTCTCCTGTAAACGGATGTTGAATAGCATATACCATACCCTGATGTGTCACTGCCCCTGGAGCAACCGGCGATCCGCTCATCCAAGCACTTCTATCTCCATCAGGATTACTGTATGCTGAATCCATTTCTTCCGTTCGCGGCAATTTATTTGGTTCCCATGATTGACTTTTACTATATACTAATACATGCTCTACCTCCGCAGGAATCCCCTTTGAATCATTACGAATGGAATAAGTTCTTTGCCATGCCAAATTTGCCACAAAATTACCTTCTCCGAAAATTTCGTCACACATACCTTTTAAATTCTCACATTCATGGTCGTCTATACTAATAAAAATTGCACCCTGTTCAGACAAAATATCCTTAGCAATTTTCAATCTTGGATACATCATATTCATCCAATTTGCATGATAACGATTTTGAGAACTGCTGTTTAAAACATATTTTTCTCCTAATTCACTTGCATAACCTTCTGCAAAATCACTTTCAGCTTGTTTCATTACAAATGAATCATTATATACAAAATCATTTCCTGTATTATACGGAGGATCTATATAAATCATCTTTACCGCTCCATAGTAGTTTTGTCTCAATAACTTCAATACTTCCAAATTGTCTCCCTCTATATATAGGTTCTCTGTAGTGTCTGCATTCTTGCTATCCTCCGGAATAAAATTCAGCGTTTTTCCTACTATATCTTCCTGTGCAATCTTCTTCGCATTCTTTTTTCCCGCCCACGTCAACTCGTACTTCTCAACCCCTGTGTCCTCGAACTGCCCTAATTCTTCTCTCAATGCTTGAAAATCCACTTCTCCATCTTTTACTGCTGCTGGAAATAACTGTTCCAGTTTCCTGACTTGTTCATTTACAACATCTTCAATTCTCTGATTTACTTTTTTGTATTCCATAGTGTCCTCCAATCTCTTCATTTTCAACACTATGACCCTTAAAATGTGTAATTATCTTAAAACACACTTCAGCATACTACAAGTAAACCAAATCTCTTATATATCAGATAAATTCTACCGTGTATGCTATCTTATTCATTCCATTATTTTTTTCTATCAGTGCCTTTAATCTACGAAACGTCTCGTCCTTTAATGCAATGTTATCTTGGAATGCCGAGTCTCTGAAAATGAATTTTATTGGCAAAGGATCTATCCCTGCCAGTTTATCAATTAATTTCTCTGTAATCTTTGTCTCAAGACAAACCAAATAACTATCCGCATAGAGGTAAGTACGCTGATACCCCCACCCCCAAAAATATGTTCGATTTTTGATGATAAAGGTACATCTTTCTGTCTTAACATCAACTCATACACAATATCCACATCCTTTGCATTTGGCATAAAATCTACAAGGTCTGGATTACCTTCAATCTGATTCAAATCCAATTGCCCTGCATTCATTAACGAATTCCATTTAATATTTGTATCTTCAATGCGAAATACTCTAAATCCAACATCTATATCAGCATCTGGATTTTCAAGTTTTATTTTTTCTCCTTCACGGCGTATACGTTCTTTAGCAATTTCTGGAATGTTACTAAATCCATTCTTATATGCTTCTGTACCTTCGTTACATTTTTCGTCTAGCTGAACCATTATCCATTTTCTTTTTCCTTTATCCTTACAATTTAATTTCATCACTGCCTGTGCAGTTGTAGCAGAACCACTGAAAAAATCCAATACCATGTAGTCATTTGATTCATCTCCATTAATCTGTAATGACAATAAAAACTCTATCAAAGCACTTGGTTTGGTAAAATCAAATACAGATTTATTCTCAAACAATTTTCTAATATCTTGTGTCCCTTCCTGATTAAAAGGTCCATTTAGAATAGAAATTGGCTTTCCTCTTCTTATAACTCCATTCTCATCATACAAATAAGACTTTGAACGAACCGAATACGAACCATCACTTTGCAAATTAAATTCTACCTCATCCTTGCTTATTGCATCCAGCAACCGTTCCTTACTCCATACCCACTGTTTACGCGGAACAATAGTTGCCCCATTATATTCAATGCTATACATCAGGTTAGGTCGGTCTCCTAAACTATTTGTCATCAAAGGCTGTGTCATATATCCACCACGAACAGCATATTTATCATCTTGTTTATTAAATCTTTTTTGCCCCTCTTCATCTAATTCCGATGTTAAATCGGAAATCGGAAACTTACTATAGCACAAGATATATTCGTGAACACTTATAAAACCTACTGTTTTAGCTCCTGCTCCATACTTATTTTTCCATACTATAGTTTCAATACGATTTTCTTCGCCAAATATTTCATCACATACTTTCATCATATTTTTTATTTCAATATCATCAATACTAACAAATATAACTCCATCATCCGTTAGAAGATCTCTTGCGACTTTCAAACGCGAATACATCATACTTAACCAATTTGCATGATACTTGTTATGTGATTTGCTATTAACCACATACCTCTCCCCCGTTGTATCTGTATTGCCTTCTGCAACATCCGAATCCTCTTGGTTCATTTCAAAGGAATCATTATACACAAAATCATTCCCTGTATTATACGGTGGATCTATATAAATCATCTTAATCGCACCATAATAATTCTGTCGAAGCAGCTTCAATACTTCCAAATTATCCCCCTCAATATAAAGGTTTTCTGTAGTATCCGCATTTTTACTATCCTCTGGAATAAATCTCAGTGTCTTTCCAACAATATCTTCCTGCGCAATCTTCTTCGCATTCTTTTTGCCAGCCCATGTAAGCTCATACTTCTCACTGTCTACCTCTTTAAACTGTCCCAATTCTTCTTTCAACGCCTCAAAATCAACTTCTCCATCCTTAACTGCCGCTGGAAATAACTGCGCTAATTTTTTTACATTATCTCCCACCACATCATTAATTTTCTGCTGTACTTTTCCGTATTCCATATGTACTACCTCCATAGCTCGTTTTGAACCATCCCTATATCAGTATGTTGTCATTTAACTTCTGCATTACTTATTTGATTTCCTTATTCAAAGTCACTTTCTCAGCGCCAGTTACTGCCTTTTTCAACATTCCCCTCGTGTCAACCAGTTTCTTATAATATGTATACAGCAACTCCATATGTTCATTATCATACCACCCATTTCCGTCTAAAATAAGCTCTGTTTTGGAATATACACTTTCATTCATTATCATATATATCCTGTAATACCATTCCTTATATAGATTTATTTTATTTGTCTTATTCCTTATCTTCGTATAATCTAAATAACTCAATAGTCTGGTTCTCCTGCTATCCGGCAACCCCACCGGATAATTCTCTGTTAAAATATTATTTTCAACCACTATCTGATTCTCGTCAGTCTGATTCAACCGTTTCACTGCGAATGAATACAGCTCATGCTGTGAATCATAGATATGAAAAACACATAAAGGCTTAATCAAATTTTGATAAACAGATGCCAAATAGGCTGCTTCTTTGATCGTCTGTAACTCCATATCATAAAACTGAATCACTTCACATCTGTACTCATTATTGATTATGGAAGGAATCTCTTCTCCCACAATCTGATACATAAGCCTTACCTCTTTAACTGCATCTTTAATACGTTTTTTATCTTCCAGTTTTAAATCCTTCGGTATAAAATCTTTCAAAGCCAGTTTGACATCCGTCTTATAATGTTCTGGTATATTGAACATGATATCTCTTCCCTTTATCATAATAATCAGAATTTTCCTAGCATATTAAGAGAGTAATTCCACCACCAAAAACGAAACCAGTTCAAAATCGTCCGTAGTCTCTTCTGCAAATGCATTGTTAAATCCGCCAAAATCAAACATCATCTGTACAGCTTTGGATTCTTCCTCTCCTTTAATAGACCGAATCGCTTTATTGAGTAGCTCCGAGTAGAACTCCATCTTTGTAGCATTCTTTGTCCGCTCAAAAAATTTTCCAAACAATTCCATAATAGGTACATTTTTACCATAACACAATTTCCTAAACTGCTTAACCACCTCTCTGGCTTGTCCATTGCCATATAACACTGTACCATCATTTAATATATAAATCAGATAATATGGATACAACGAACTGTCTGACTTCGGCTTGTCCATATCATTGCGATGTTTAAAGCAAAAAAGCACTCCCGTATGCTCATTATCTGTAACAGAATAGATACCTCTCGGCACCTTCTTAATCTCCGGCACTGAATGGATATACTCTGATAATTCGTTTAGGTATTCATTCATGTTAAGGTCTGTAAGAGAAATATTCTCACTCGCATCTTCAATATCAATCACTTCCTGCTGCAATCGCTCCAGTTGTCGCTTTCTGAAATTGAAATCATTCATTTCCGGCGTCAGAATATCTTCATCACCTGTGGAAACCAAATTCATCGTTGTCATCTTTCCCTTAACCCGTTGCTCTAAGCCTAAGTACTCATTCAACTCCATAGCCGGAAAGAAGTTTATCATTTGAATATTGGTATTTTTACTACCAATTCTGTCAATACGCCCAAACCTCTGAATCAATGACACCGGATTCCATTGAATATCAAAATTTACCACAGTATCACAGTCTTGCAAATTCTGTCCTTCTGATATACAATCTGTTCCAATCAGCAAGTCAATCTGTTCCTCTGCCGGAATTTCTTTTTTCATCTTTGCCATCGGAGAGAATGCACATAATACAGAATTAAAGTCTGCATCCACATTACGATTGTTGCATCGGATATCTTTACCTGTAATACATGCAGTATATACGCCATACTCCTTCATATAGTCCGCAAGCTCACGATACAAATAATCTGCTGTATCAGCAAATGCCGTAAATATTAGTATCTTACGATTACCTAAATTATAAGGAGTTTCCGTTACTTTTTGGGTAAGAATCTCTCGAAGGTCCTGTAATTTCCGGTCGCGTCTTTCATCCAAAATCTGTTTGGCATTCTTATGAATCTCTTGAATAATGTATTTATCGCTTGCCAAGTCCTCCAGATAATCATCCACACGAAGATGCTTTACATCTATCTCATACTTGCCTTCCAAATATAGCTCTTCGTCCTCCAATTCTCCCTTTTCTTCGTCAAGCTGTCCGCTTCCCCTTAATAACAACTGCTCTGTCCGTTCAATGCGCTCCAATAGCATGCGTAATGTTTCCTCAAAAGAATACACGGAGCTTTCCAACCGTTTAAAGAGATTAAATCTATGTAAAATAATCATACCTCTTGACTGTGTATCAAACTCCATTCTCCCGCCATGTTTACCCGTTAAAGAATATTTTTGAAGATAAATCTTTTTACAATCTTCCCGAATATATTTTGTAGGTGTATATACACTCAAAATCAGCGCTTCCAACAGCTCATTTGTTTTCTTAAATTGAAGCAATTCCCCCATAGTATCAATATCGCTGTTTAATGTTCTTGGAATATTTTTATTTGGGAACTGCCCCACTCCCTTATTGCCATAATAATTTGTAATATGTTTACGACTTCTGGAAATTGTCATAAGCTCCAGCAATTTATAAAAATCCGATGGTAAACTATCTAACAGTTTTTCTTTCTTATGTACAGGTTGTTTTTCCCATGCGTTGATACAAGCAGATGTCTTCCTTAATAAATTATCTATACTGGAAATCCCCTCTTCTGCAAAAGCATAGTCCTTATCTCCTGTAATAACGCTGATCTGATTTTTCAAGTCAACCAAACTATTGTTGACAGGCGTAGCCGATAGCAGAAGCACCTTTGTATTATTATTGCCATGTTTAACGACATCCTGCATCAGCCTTGCATATCGTGTCATAATAAGCTGGTCATTCCCATCGTATCTGTCATTACGATTTCTAAAATTGTGAGATTCATCAATTACAACAAGATCATATAATCCCCAGTCAAACTTTTTAAATCCTGCCCTGAACGCGACATCCCGCTATATCTGGACAAATCAGTATGGAACATAATTCTGTAATTAAACGTCTCATGCAAAAATGAATCTTTATAATCTCCACGAAATGAATTCCAGTTATCATATAGCTTTGCCGGTGTAAGAACAAGTACCCTGTTCATTCCAATCTCAAAATATTTAATAATGGCAAGAGCTTCAAATGTCTTACCAAGACCAACCGAGTCCGCAATAATACATCCTCCATAGGTATTCAGCTTACGAATTGCTGATACAACACAATCTTTTTGGAAGTCATACAATGCGTTCCAAATTTCTGTTTTCTTAAATCTCGTACTATCACGTTCGAATCGTTCCACACCAATATCTAACTGGTTTCCGAATAATTCATTCAAAGTGAAATAATACAAAAATTCCGGTGAATGTTCTTTATATACATACCGCAGACTAGCCAGTAATTCTTCTTTATAATCTACCGATACTTGCTCATTAAACCAAATCTGTTTAAATGTGTTCAAAGCACCTACAATCTGTTCTCTGTCAGCACTGCCATTTAAAATAGTATCAAAATTAATTTTATTAAATGATTCCCTGCTCATCTTTTTAGATACCTCTAAGGAAGATGAACCTTGAATCATGAAGTCTTCATCAATAATCAGAACATTCCCACCAATGCGAATTCCTGTGTTTACTTTACGAATATTAACATGCTTTTTTATAAAATCATGCATGTTCCGAGCTTTTGAAAAATGCTGCAGTTTATTCTTCTCAGTGATATCATACGAATTAAATAGTATATCCGTAGGATTAATTTCAAACTCATGCGCAATCTCTGTCTGATGAGGCAAAAATTTTACATCACGTATTACAAAATTTATCTCTTTTACGTTATGCAAATTTTTTTCTAATAAAGAGAATACCGATATCGTCAGCTTATCATTGACGATATTAACTACCGCATTTTTCTTGTTCCGAAGAACTCCGTTAATTTTTTTCAATCATCTGTTCGTTTGAATTAATAACATTTGTCATTCAGTCGTTTTCTCCTTCTTACGCCTTGCATCAGCAGGTTTCTGTGCATCGGCAGGAATCAACCACATTTTACCTTTTTTAATCACTCCATCTATTCGTCCTTCTATACATAGCGTAATAATTCTTCGCGAAGAAATATTCCACTTTTTAGACATTTCTACAGTTGTTAAGTATTCCATATCCAAAACCTCCTGCCACTTCCCATTATATTCCATTATCGGAACAAAAGCAATTGCCTATTTCATGTTACTGATTTTATGAAGCATCTCACTGAAAATCACCTTTCCCTATCTCTCCATTTTTTCTGAACATTATCCTTTACTCCACAATGTTTCTTCCGATACTCATACTCTTTCAAAAACTCATCATAAATTGTCATCTTATATTTCATGCTTTTCATTTTACCTTCATCATATCCCATTCGTTTTTGATACTCTTTTAATTCTGCCATTTGATCAGTTGTCGGCGGAGGAAGCAACTTTACACGATCTTCTAATGAAAGCTTTGAATAATCTACTTTTTCCTCTCTGGCTACAAACAGCTTGGTTTTTACCCTGCCACTGTTCATTGAATTCTTGAAAAACGCTTCCATAAAAGATTTCTTCATCATTCTCAGATACATTATGCTCTGCCTGAAATCGATCAAAGGCTTCGTAAAATGAAATATCTCCATTACTCTTTTTGTCTACTCTCGATGTGATTTCTGATTCTTTATTCAGAACATTCTCCGAATTTTCTGTCATATATGCTGGTTTATTTACTTTTTCCGGCTCCTCACGCCATTCCTCATAATCATCAAGATACGCCAACTCAAATTTTTCATTCCGCTTCCTTGCTGCCGCTGCCTATGCCCTTGGAGTTTCTGCTATTTCTGACACTGCCTGGCGGAAACATTTTTCCAAAGCTGCGCCTTTCCTGCGTGAAATACTCAATTCCTTGTTTTCCTCATTTCTTCCGGCAACGGATATTTCTGCTTTTGGCAGTGTGAAAAATGTTCTTCTGGTGGATGCATCTGTCATCCGCCAGGATGGGAAACAGCAGAATCAGCAGCGTATCCATCTATGTTATTCATTAAATGAAAACAGGATGAAACAGGTAAAGGTTTCCGATCAGCATACAGCGGAATCCCTGGCTCATTTTTCGATGAAAAAAGGGGACCTTGCCATGGCGGATGCCGTATATGGGACAGCACAAAATTTGATTTACGCACAGGAGCAGGGCGCAGACGTAATTCTGCGCATCACGCAAAAAAACTTCTGTTTGTATCATGCAGAAGGGAAAAAAATCTCCTTGACAGCCCTTGTGAATAGGCTCTCGGAATCTTGAGCCTGCCGACCAAAACTCAGTGGCTGACTGAACATTGAAAAGTAAATATTGTCCAAAAATAGAATTGCTGAAATAATTTTTGAGAAAAAGGCGCAGTTTACTAGACCATGCGCCAGACAGGGTTTATAATGGTATTGCTTATTCAGTTAAGTGGATTGCTCAAAGTACATCTTTTAGGTGGGGTGTCTTTGGCAAATCCCATGCATCAAGATGCTGACACATCATGATGGCGAACAGGCGGCAGTACCACATCTTAGAGGAGCGGTATCTGCCGTCTTCTAATTTATAGTCTACTTTTTGTAACAACGGCTTCCGGCAGGAACCGTTTCATAGAAAACCAGTTATAAAGGAAACCGATGGAATCATGCCGGGAAGTGGGGCTGAGGAAAGGGAAGACTGGGAGGTCATTTTCCGAATCGGCGGCAGTAAGCATGTATAAATCATAGCCAAAGTAATAGCAGTCCCGGTGGGAATCCCAGCCGGTGTTATCCCTTTCAGGACGTATCATACAGACCTCCCCGGGTACCACACGTTTCTTTCTCTCCATCTATCTGCCACATTTACCATACATGATT
>OFFL01001677.1_pt1 | contig 14669 bp, 16 predicted proteins | sample 1521391 | NCBI WGS metagenome assembly OFFL01 (sample SAMEA3504082, study PRJEB24116) | mouse gut metagenome | biome: mouse gut; feature: mouse-associated habitat; material: faeces | place: Denmark | collected 2011
TACGGTTGTTTATACTCTAAACGAATTGTATCTGCAATTAGAGCAATAAATTCTGAGTTGGTTGGTTTTCCTTTACGATTATTGACCGTATATCCGAACAAATCATCCAATGTATCTAACTTTCCCCTGCTCCACGCTACTTCGATCGCATGACGAATTGCACGTTCTACTCTGCTCGAAGTTGTCTGATGTTTTTTTGCGACTGTCGGATATAAAACTTTTGTAATGGCATTCAAGACGTCCATGTCATCGACCGCCATCATAATCGCGTCTCTTAAATAATGGTATCCTTTGATATGCGCCGGTATCCCTATCTCGTGTATCATACTGGTGACATGATTCTCCAATGTTTTTTTCGAAAGCGGTGCGAACTCTTCTTTTCCTGTGAACGTCGATTCATGACGGATAACCGGTTGATTTAAGTTCTTGATCCGATTTAGGATCACTTCTCTTTTAAATGGTTTTAATATATAATAACTCGCACCCTTGCTAAAAGCGTCTTCTGTAATTTTTTCCTGACCAATTGCTGTTATGACAATGAACTGCGGATGTTTTTTAATACTTTTATCGTCATGAACCATCTCCATTACACTTAAACCATCCATTTTCGGCATAATCAAGTCCAACAATACCACATCCGGATCTTTCGCTTTAATGATCTCGTACATTTCCTCACCATTTCTGGCTTTCCCTACAAGTGTCAATTCGTCGTCACTATTTACTATTTCGCCTAATAAATCCAAAATTCTTTCATTGTCATCAGCAATAGCCACATTTAACTGTCTCATGCAACAAATCCCTCCTTTTTTCTCCTTTTCGTTACTCTTCCATTCGAGACAATTATAAGTTCCAAGTTGTTGAGAATCAAGGAAATATTGCCACAATTTTTCGACATCTTCTCTATTATTATACATTTTTCAACATATTCTCTATAAATATGCCATAGCCTTTTGTAGAATCTCTTACAAAAACATGCGTTACTGCTCCTACGATTTTTCCATTCTGAATGATCGGACTTCCGCTCATTCCCTGTACGATACCGCCGGTTAATTCCAAAAGTTTTTCATCCGTCACTTCCAGAACAATCCCTTTATTTATCTCCCTTGATGAAAGGTCGATTTTTGTAATGCGGATTTTGTAATCCTTCACGGTTCCGTCTACCGCAGAACGGATATAGGCATCTCCTGTCTGAATTTCATCTCTTGGCGCTGCCGGCATTGGCTCTAAATTTTCAAATAACTCATCTACTTTGTCAATTCTTCCATAAATACCTGATTCGGTATTTTTTTCAATGCTGCCAAGTACATGACGGCTGTTGTAGACAATCACGCCTTCCATTCCTCCCGGACTTCCGCTGGTCCCTTTCTGAATATCCTGTATACTCGTTTCATATAATCTTCCTTTGGATATTTCTACAAGCTCATTGGTATCCGAATCATGGATTCCATGCCCCAATGCTCCAAATTCACTGTTTCCAGTCAGAAACGTTACGGTGCCAAGTCCTTGTGTATTATCCCGGATCCATATCCCAAGCTTAAATTCATCTTTGCCGCACTGTACTGGTTTTAATCGCACATCAAGGTCCTCGTCTGCCCTTCTTAAATGCAATATGATTTCTTCATCCGCTAAACGTTCTACTTCCTGCAAAAGTTCCTTTTTACTTGTGATCGCTTTTTCGTCTATTCCCACAATATAATCTCCGGCTTTTACAATATGTGCTGCCGGCTCGCATTTCTGTCCGTTCATGTCTGTGACTTTCTCTGTTCCAATGACCATAACGCCTTCTGTTTCCATATAGATGCCAATCGGCATTCCTCCCGGAATCAAGAGTTCATTTGCAATCGCCCTAGAGCTCACTTCCCGCTGCCTTTCTTCTTCCTCCTTATACATTCCAGCGTACTCTACGAGCATCACAACCGATAACATGAGCATAATACTCAAAAAAATACGGTATACCCGTCTTCTCACAACAAACACATCCTTTTCTCTATATTAAAAAATGTTAAAAAAACAGATACCTTTCGATATCTGTTTTAGTATGTGGAAAATGTGTTTTTTCACTCTGTATCTTTTTGTACACTCTGGGATTTTTTGTATGTCTTAGCCAATGCCTTCATCTCTTTTGCATTTTGCATAACCAACTGTGTGATCTTTGCTCCTCCCAGAATACGAGCAAGTTCTTCTGCCGTCTCCTCTTCCTTGAGTTTGCGTATATTTGTCCGGGTAATCCCATTTTTTGTATTTTTTTCTATCACATAATGACTGTCTGCCATCGCCGCAATCTGAGCCAAATGTGTAATACAGATAACCTGATGTTTTCCCCCGATCACGCTCATCTTCTCCGATACTTTCTGCGCAGTACGCCCGCTGATCCCGACATCTATCTCATCAAAAATCAATGTCTCGATCTCATCTTTGTCTGCCAGTACGGATTTAATCGCCAGCATAATACGAGAAAGCTCTCCTCCGGATGCAATATCTTTTAACGCTCTTAATGGCTCTCCCGGATTCATGGAAATCAAAAATTCTGCCGCATCGCTTCCATTTGCCGTCGCCTCTTTTAGCTGTTCAAATGCGATTTCAAACTGTACATCCAGAAAGTTCAGATCGTTTAGCCCTTTTATGATCTCTCCCGAAAGTTTTTTTGCATATTCCCTGCGAATCTTGCTAAGTCTGTCGCAAAGCTTTGTAAGCTCCTGTTTTTTTGCCTCTGTGCTTTGCTGCAGTTCACTTAAATAGACTTCGTAATGCTCCAGTACTTCCAGTCTTTGCTTCTTTTCATCACAATATGCCAGGATTTCTTCTACTGTATTTCCATATTTTGTTTTTAATCTGTTAATTTCATTTAATCTGGTTTCTGTTTTATAAAACTCTTCTTCTGAAAATTCGCTTTCTTTCTGATAGTCTGCCAGTTCACGGTTAAAATCATTCAGAAGCGTATCTACTTCCATTAATTGCTCATACAACGCTTCTGCCTTGGTATCATAGGAAACAAGTTCCGCCATGCATCGGATACTGCGTCCAAAAAGCTCACTGGCACTCTCTGGCATACCGGAAAGATATTGATGAGTTTCCTCCAGATTCCCGGTGATTTTCTTGCTGTTTGCCATCCGCTTATATGCCTCTTCCAGCACTTCGTCCTCGCCTTTTTCCAGCTGTGCCTCCATAATCTGCGAAATCTCAAATCCAAGAAAATCGATTTCCTTTTTACGCTGCGCTTCATCCAATGCAGCTTCTTTGAGCTTTTGTTTCAATTCCTTATATTCCTTATAAGTTTCTTTTACCTGCTCTTTGATATTTGCGGAGGCGTCTTTGGAAAATGCATCCAGAATTGCCAAATGATTTTTTTCATACAATAAAGATTGATGCTCATGCTGACCATGAATATCAATCAATATTTCAGAAACCTTTTTCAATAATCCTGCCGTCACCGTTTCGCCATTGATACGGCTTATGCTTCTACCTTCCATAAGCCGCCTGCTTAAGATGATCTCCTGCCCTTCCGGATAAATATCAAGTTCTTCTAATTTTTTCAGCTGCTTTTCATCTCGTATACGAAAAACAAGCTCTACCAAACCATAATCCGCACCTTCACGAATAATCTCTTTCGAATACCTGCTTCCAAGCGCAAGGTTCACAGAGCCTAATACAATGGATTTCCCGGCTCCGGTCTCACCGCTTAAAATATTAAGCCCCTCTTCAAATTCCACTTCTGCTTCGTCAATCAATGCAAGATTTTTTACATGTAGACTTTGTAACATTTTTCTTTCCGTCCCTTTTGACACACCACTTATTACATTTTTTATTTCTTTTTTTATTTCTTTGTTATGATACAATTTTTTTGATCTTCATCATCACTTCTAAAGTATCATCCACGCTTCGGTTTGCACACATAATCGTATCGTCCCCGGCAATACATCCAACCATCTCATGCCATTTCAGTGCATCTAAAGCTGCTGCAACCGCCATCGCCATTCCGGATATCGTCTTAATCACAAGAATATTCTGCGCCATATCCATCGAAACATATCCGTCTTTTAAAATACGCATATATTTTTCATTCATAGACTGATCTGTTGTATGTAATACGGTATAATGTTGTTTTCCACTCTCGGAAAGTACCTTCGTAAGTTTCATATCACGAATATCTCTGGAAACAGTTGCCTGCGTCACATGAAATCCTTCCTGATTCAAACGATCTGCTAATTCTTCCTGAGTCTCAATCTCATATTTTCCAATCAACTCTACAATCTTCGAATGTCGACTTAACTTCATAGCTCATTTCCTCCCATTTTTCTCGCAAGAATTTCGAGAAAACTGCTTTTTCCAAGCTTTATCATCCTCGTTACATCCTTTGCTTTATGAATCATAATCTTTTCTCCGGAATGGAGATAACGCATATCTGCGCCGTCAAAAGTCACTTCTGTGACCTCTTCTTTTTTCCCTCTGCTCTTTCCGATCACAACCGTGATCTCATCCTGATGTGATAAAACAATACTTCTGGCATTTAACGCATGTGAACAAATCGGCGTCATTACAATCAGCTCTGCTGTCGGTTCCTCCTGCCGAAAGATTATATGCCGTAGAGCCTGTGGGCGTGGATATGATCAAGCCATCCGCCTGGCATGTATTTAAGAATTTTCCATTTACATAAATATGAAAATCAACAATATGAATGGATCCGCTTCTGCTGACTACAATGTCATTTAACGCATGGGCGCTGCTGCCGTCTTCAAAATGACCGCTTAGCATCATTCGATCCTCCAACTCATACTCTTTTTTCAGAATACACTCTAATGCCATCTCGATATCTTTAAGCTCTACTTCCGTCAGATACCCCAACGTCCCCATATTCACACCAAGAATCGGAATCTGCAATTCCACCAGCTCTCTTGCCGCCCGAATCATAGTCCCATCTCCACCGATCACAATGGCACAATCAATCTCTTTTGGAACTCTGTCTGCAATCATCATCCCCATGTCATCCCGTTCGCATCGAATACTTTGCTTTCCTTTGTTTTTTAAGTATTCGTCGATTTGATAGGTAACCTTAAGGTTTGTATCCTTTTCTAAATTCGTAATAATCAAAAAACGTTCCATATCTTTCTGCCTTTTATTCTGATTTTTTTGCCAATGCTTCAAATGCTTCTTCTACAATATCATCAAACTTCTTTTCCAAGCCTTGTTCGATGCCGCCCTCAGGCTGCTTCTTAAGATAAACCAGATACTCAATATTTCCTTCCGGTCCTTTGATCGGAGAATAGGTAATATCCAGTATTAAAAAACCGATTGAGACTGCATAGTCCACGACTTTATGGATCACTTCTCTGTGAGTGCCCTTTTCTCTTACCACGCCTTTTTTTCCTACTTTTTCTCGTCCCGCCTCAAACTGCGGTTTGATCAAAGCGACAATTCTTCCCTCTTCTGTCAGATAATTACGGATTGGTTCCAATACTTTCGTAAGAGAAATGAACGACACATCAATGGAAGAAAAATCAATCTCTTCCCCGATATCTTCCGGCGTCACATAACGTATATTTGTCTTTTCCATACATACGACGCGCTCATCTTGACGTAATTTCCAATCCAGCTGTCCTCTTCCCACATCAATGGCAAATACTTTTGCAGCTCCATTTTGCAGCATACAGTCTGTAAATCCACCCGTAGAAGATCCAACATCAGTGCATACTGCTCCTTCAAGCTTCAACGCAAACTCCTTCACTGCTTTTGCCAGCTTCAGGCCACCTCTGCTCACGAAGGGAAGCGTATTTCCTTTGATTTCAATTGACACCTCTTCGGAAAACATTGTTCCAGCCTTATCTTCTCTTTCACCATCCACAAACACATTGCCTGACATGATAATTGCCTTGGCTTTCTCCCTGGAAGCCGCAAGTGCTCTCTTTACCAACAATACATCCAACCGTTCTTTCATTGTCCTTCTTGTGCTCCTATATAAGTCATCATAATCGTTCTTGCAGCTATTTCCGGCGCAAGTTTTGTCTCTGTTCTTAACACCTCTACATTGCCATGCTCCACATATTCATCCGCTATAGCAACAGATAAAAAAGAAGCCTTTAGATTCTCCTGTTTCATAAATGCCGCGATATGTTCGCCCAAACCGCCGCTTCTTACATTTTCTTCGATCACCACGACCAGTTCATGCTCCATGCCGATTTCTCTTATCATTTCTTCATCAAATGGTTTGATGAATCTTGCATTGATAAGGCTGCAATTATAACCTGTCTCTTTTAAAATATCCCTGATCTTTACTGCTGTTTCAAACATATGCCCCGCCGCCACGACAGCGATTCCATCTTCCTCGAAAATCTTCTCACTCTTTCCATATACGATCGGCGCCTGGAATTCCCTATAGCCATCATAAGCACAGCCTCTTGGATATCTTATTGCAATCGGTTTTCCAAAATCTGCGGCATATCTTAGCATATCCGCAAGCTCATAGCGATTCTTTGGCGAAAGTACTGTCATATTCGGTATACTGCAAAGATAAGACAGATCAAATATTCCCTGATGAGTCTCTCCATCGTTCCCTACCAAACCTGCCCGGTCTATCGCAAAAATAACCGGAAGATTCTGCAGGCAGACATCATGGATCATCTGATCATAAGCTCTTTGCAGGAAAGAAGAATACACCGCAAAAACCGGTTTCATCCCACCTGCGGCCAGTCCTGCCGCAAAAGTAACAGCATGTTCTTCTGCTATTCCCACATCAAAAAAACGATTGGGATATCTGCGCCGAAACGGAGTAAGTCCGGTTCCGTCTGACATCGCCGCTGTGATCGCAACCAGTTTTTTATCTTTTGCCGCCAGATCATACATCACTTTTCCAAAAATATCGGTATAATCCGGTTTTACTTTTTCCTTCAAAGGCATTCCCGTTTCAATATCAAACGGCCCCGTGCCATGGAATTTCGAAGGATTTTTCTCTGCAGGCTCATATCCCCTGCCTTTTTCAGTAATCGCATGCACCAATACCGCATGGTTCATTTTCTTTGCTTCTCTTAATACTCTGCAAAGTTCTTTAATATTATGCCCATCCACTGGCCCTAAATAGGTAATTCCCATATTTTCAAACAGCATCCCCGGTACAACAAGCTGCTTAATACTGCTTTTCGTCTTTTTCAGCTGCTTTATTAACTTTTCTCCCGCAAAGGGAATGTATCCTAATGTCTTTTCCACTCCGCTCTTAATTCCGTTATACGCTTTCGCAGTACGCAATCCTCCAAGATACCTGGACATTCCGCCTACGTTTTCTGAGATAGACATATTATTATCATTTAAAATAATAATAAAATTACTGCCTACATGCGCGGCGTTATTCAAAGCTTCATATGCCATACCGCCTGTCAGCGAACCATCTCCGATCACAGAAATCACGGAAAATTTCTCCTGCTGCAAATCCCTTGCTTTCGCATATCCAAGGCCTGCCGAAACAGAAGTAGAACTATGTCCGGTATTGAATGCGTCGCAGCAGCTCTCCTTTCGCTTCGGAAATCCACTCATGCCTCCGTATTTTCGCAGATCGTCAAATCCATCTTTTCTTCCGGTCAGAATCTTATGCGTGTATGACTGATGCCCTACATCCCATATGATCTTATCCTCCGGAAGTGAGAAAACACGGTGAAGCGCAATGGTAAGTTCTACTACCCCTAAATTTGACGCAAGATGCCCGCCTGTCTTACTGATTTTCTCAATCAGAAACTGGCGCACTTCCTTAGCAAGCAAAGTCAATTCCTCGCTATTTAATTCTTTGATATCATTTTCTTTTTGTATCTTTTCTAGTACCATAAGCAGTACCTCACTACTTTTCTCTATGTATCAGTGAACTAAGCAAACATTCCAGATAATCGCAATCTGTATTCAAATCATACAGAAGGGCAATTGCTTCTTCGGAAATTCTTTCCACTTCCGCCTTCGCCCGTTCCAATCCAATCAACGTGACATAGGTTGTTTTCTCATTCTTTTCGTCGCTGTGTATCGGTTTGCCAATCACTTCTGCGTCACCTGTAACATCTAGTACGTCATCCTGAATCTGAAAAGCAATTCCGACATTCTTTGCGATTCGCTCTACCATCTTTATTTCTGTGTCAGAAGCTCCTGCCAGCACAGCTCCGATCATCATGGAAGATTCAATCAATGCACTTGTCTTTAATTCGTATATAAAATCTACTACATTTTTGGAAATAGCCTGTCCTTCTGCGCGCACATCGACCACTTGACCGCCAATCATCCCGAATATCCCTGCTTTCGTACTAAGAATCTGAAGTGCTTTTCCAATCCTTAAACTTGCCTCCGGTTCTATATTAAATGCTTTTGCAGCGGTCTCAAACGCAAAATTAAGCAATGCATCTCCGGCTAAAATAGCAACCGCTTCTCCATACACGACATGAGTTGTTTTCCGCCCTCTGCGGTATTCATCATTATCCATCGCCGGAAGATCATCATGCACAAGCGAATATGTGTGGATCATCTCCTGCGCAGCCATAAAAGGCTCAATGATCTTGCTCGTACCGCCAAACATGTCAAAAGTCTCTTTCATAAGCATCGGGCGTATTCTTTTTCCGCCTGCCATCAGACTATATTTCATCGCTTCCATGATAATTTTCTGATAACCCTCTTCTTCAGGCAGATAGGCATTTAGTATTTCTTCTATTTCTTTTACTTTTAACTCATTTTCTTCTTTAAAATTCATGTTTTTCCCCGCTCTCATCTAACACCAACATTTGTTTTTCGACTGCATCAATTTTTTCACTGCATAGTCTAAGCATTTCCATTCCTTGATGATATAATGCAAATGATTTTTCCAAAGATACGTCCTCTTGCTCCAGTTTCGCCAGAACATCTTCAAGTCCTGCAAAAATCACTTCTACCGGCTGTTCTTCCCATTTTTTTTCGTCTCGTTCCACAATGTATCTCCTTCCTTAATCACCTCTGCCCGACTGACAATCATTCCGTCCGAAAGATAAATGCGAATTTGCTCGTTTTCTCTCACCTGCGTAACACTGTTAAGCGCTTCTTTGCTCCCGGTCTGCACATAGGCATATCCCCGCCCAAGCTTCTCTAACGGGGAAAGTCTTTTCATACGTTCCGCAAACAACAAAAGCCGCTGCTTTTTCTTATCAGTCTTATATCTCATTTTCGCCCGAAGCTTCTCTTCCATATCTGCTAAATACTGGCGCTTTGACTTAAGCTGCTCCACCGGATTATCAAATCTTAATCTTATCCGATATTGTTCCAACCTTGCACGGCTAACGTGCATATTCTGCAATACCGCCCGCTTCATTCGAAGACGCAGCTGTTCAAGGTGCAGCTTGAAAGCCTGATAATCATATACGGCCAATTCAGCTGCCGATGGCGTCGGCGCGCGCAGGTCGGATACATAATCAATGATCGTCGTATCTGTCTCATGCCCAACTGCCGAAATGACCGGTATGGTACAGTCAAATACCGCCCTTGCAACTGCTTCTTCATTAAATGCCCATAAGTCTTCCAAAGAGCCGCCGCCACGCCCAACGATCATGATATCCACACCTTCTTTTTCCAAAGCATGAATTCCTCTTACGATGCTTTCTGCCGCGCCGTCTCCTTGTACAAGCGCCGGATATAAAATTAACTGCACATAAGGATTTCTGCGGTAAGAAATATTCATGATATCCCGGATTGCTGCTCCGGTAGGGGCTGTTACGATTCCAATTGTCTTTGCAAATGGAGGAATCGGTTTTTTATATTCCGGTGCAAACATTCCCATCTCTTCTAACTCCTGCTTTAACGCCTGGAATCTCTCATATAAAACGCCTGCTCCATCTTGACGGATCTCTCTTGCATACAACTGATATCTGCCATCTCTTTCATATGCACTGATTCCTCCAAACACGATCACCTGCATCCCATCCTGCATACGAAATGCAAGAGAGCCTCTTTGCCCGGCAAACATAATGCAGGAAATCATTCCTGATTCGTCTTTCAACGAAAAATAAATGTGTCCGGATGTGTGATATTTACAATTCGACACTTCCCCTTTGACATAAATACGATTCATCATAAAATCCTGTGCAAACATGTTTTTGATATAGGCATTCACTTGTTTTACCGTATATACGTTCTGCATATCTACTCCTGATTGGCAAATTTTGCAAGTACACCATTAACAAAAGCCGGACTTTCCTTGCCGCCAAATTTCTTCGCAAGCTGCACCGCCTCATTAATCGCAACGCCTAGCGGCACGTCCTCATCCCATTTGATTTCATATACTGCAAGACGCAAAACAGTAAGATCTACCTTATTCATCCTGCTTGTCTTCCATCCGGTTACCTGTTCATTGATCAACTGATCAAGTTCTTCTATCTTTTCCGCTACTGCGTTATATTTTTCTTCTATATATAATCTGTCGGAATCTTTAATCTGCTCCAACTGTTCAAAATACAGCAAAAGCTGTTCCGGCATCTCCTTGGATGCATTGAATTCTCTACAAAACAGCATTTTAAAAATGTGTTCCCTCAATTCTGTTCTTCCCATATTCGGATTCCTTTCATTGGTATGATTAATTGCGCATCCCTCATAGGGCTTTATTTCATAGGAAATACATCGCAATTTCCTATGAAACACTAAAAAGAGGCATCGCATAGATACCTCTCATTATACAACATCTTCTTATCTGTTGGCAACTATTCTTCTATCGGCATGTCAACTCCCGCAATGCGAAGATTCACATCTGCAACGGTAAGCCCGGTCATATTCTCAATAGCCGCTTTTACTTTTTCCTGAACTTTCTTGGATACATCCATGATACTATAACCATATTTTAAGTTCAGCGCCAACGCTACTGTTACAATCTTGTCAAGCACATCTACTTTTACACCTTTCGAAAGCGTCTTCATCCCCAATCTGCTGATCAGTTCACGAGTCGCATTCCCTGCCATGGATGCAACGCCTTCTACTTCCATAGCTGCAAGCCCTGCAATGATCGCAACAACTTCGTCCGCAATCTGAACCTCTCCAAGCTTTTCATCACTTTGTATTGTATAAGTATTTCTCTCTTCTTTTCCCATTTTCAAAAACCTCCTGTCTGGCTCTGTCTCTTCTATCTATTATAGCAAACTACAAGGTAAATGCAAAGGAAAAGTTTCTCCTTAAGGTTTCCTCTTCAAAAATGCATTTTAAGAACGTCCGAATTCAGATAAAATAAGTCCTTCGTTCCTTTCCTGTGTCATGCGGATACTCCAGCTGTTCACAAATAATAACAGCGGTCTGTCTTTCAAATCTTTGATCTTCTTCATGTCCGAGGTACCGCTCAAGCGGTCCAGATCAATATCTTTGTTCTCAATCCAGCGAATATATTCATATGGCAGCGTCTCCAGTATGATCTCTACGTTGTACTCGCTTTGCAGACGGTATTTTAACACGTCAAACTGGAGCACACCTACTACACCTACTATGATTTCCTCCATACCCGTATTGTATTCCTGGAAAATCTGAATTGCCCCTTCCTGAGCAATCTGGTTGATTCCTTTGACAAACTGCTTTCGCTTCATCGTGTCTACCTGCCGTACTCTTGCGAAATGCTCCGGCGCAAAGGTCGGAATCCCCTCATATGCAAATTTATCCGCAGAAGAAGTTAATGTATCCCCGATAGAAAAGATACCCGGATCAAAAATACCAATAATATCTCCGCCATATGCTTTTTCTATCATTTTACGTTCACTTGCCATCATCTGCTGCGGCTGAGAAAGCCGCACTTTCTTTCCTCCCTGCACATGAAATACTTCCATGCCTGCCTCGAACTCGCCGGAGCAGATACGCATAAAGGCAATCCTGTCGCGGTGCGCCTTATTCATGTTGGCCTGAATCTTGAATACAAAAGCAGAAAATTCCTTTTCCTGCATCGGATCAATCTCTCCTCTGTCCGACTTTCTCGGCAGAGGAGAAGTTGTCATATTAAGAAAGTGCTGCAAAAATGTCTCCACACCGAAATTCGTAAGCGCTGACCCGAAGAATACCGGAGAAAGCTCTCCTTTTCCAACCAGTTCCTGATCGAACTCGGCGCTGGCGCCATCTAAAAGCTCTATCTCTTCTTCCAAAAGTTCTCTCTGTCCTTCTTCCAGCAGGCTGTCTATAGAACCGTCGTGAATGGAAATTTTTTTCACTTCTCCGATCGCAGTACCTTTTCTTGTATCAGAGAATAATTCGATTTCTTCATTTGCACGGTCATAGACTCCTTTGAATCGTTTTCCTGAACCGATCGGCCAGTTGACAGGACAAGTAGCAATCCCAAGCTCTTTTTCGATATCGTCTAAAAGTTCAAACGTATCCTTCGCTTCTCTATCCATTTTGTTGATAAACGTAAAAATCGGAATATGTCTCATAACACAGACTTTAAAAAGCTTTCTTGTCTGCGCTTCCACACCTTTACTGGCATCAATGACCATCACGGCGGAATCCGCCGCCATCAAAGTACGGTACGTATCTTCCGAGAAATCCTGGTGTCCCGGTGTATCTAAGATATTGATACAATAATCATTGTAATGAAACTGCAATACCGAAGATGTCACCGAAATCCCTCTTTCTTTTTCGATTTCCATCCAGTCAGAAACTGCATGCTTCGCCGTTGCTTTTCCCTTTACAGAACCCGCCTGGTTGATCGCTCCTCCATATAAAAGAAATTTTTCCGTCAAAGTTGTCTTTCCGGCATCCGGGTGGGAAATAATTGCAAATGTCCTTCTTTTTTTTATTTCATTTGTAAAATCCAGCATCTTGTTTCTCCTATCTTATCGGCATGTGATATGCCTGTTTTTCCCATGCGTTAGATAGTCTACCATAATTTAGGCATCATCTGCAACGATATTTCTGTTTTCTTATTTATTTTATGTATTATTTTTGTTCCTTATCCGTATCTTGATCCGTTTCTTTCTTTTCTGTTTTCTCATTTTCTGCTTCCGTTTCTGATGTTTTATCAGCCCGGATTGGTGTGATAACAATATTTTCCGGCGCAATTCCCGCCTTCCTGCTTACGATATCTTCAATCTGTGCCCTGTTTATTTCTGAAAGCTGTGAACTATTGATCACGACATCTGCAGAATCCTTTGTCAGGCTTACTACTGCCTCGCTGAATCCTTTTGACTTCAGCAATGTTTCTACTGTAGTTTCTTTTTCTGCCAAGTCTGTGAGCATGATCATCTGTGCAATGGCATCTTGTTTCTGCTCATCTCCAAGATTCGCGTCATCAATAATTCCCATCAGCATTTCCTTATTCTGGGAGCGGGTCTGTTCCCTTGCTACTTTCGCCTCTGCAACAATTCCGCTTGCTTTCGCATTCGTAAGTATCGCTTCTCCCGGCGTACCTTCGACTTCCGAATCCTGACTTGCAATTTCACCATCCGTCTCGCTTATGTCTTCTTCTGAAATATCAAGCAATTCCTGGTTGGCAAGTTCCTGGCTTGCTTCCTGGGTCTTTTCTTTTCCCGGAAACATTTTTCCGGAATAGTTCAAATACCCCGCTACGGCAATCATAAGCGCCAATGTTGCTACAATGATCTGGTTCTTCTTTAATAATCGTTTCATCACTCATCCTCCTGATTTGTTTAAGTTCATTTTGACTATCTTAATTCTATGCGTGTCTACTTCAAATAATGCCTGCACTGCCTCCATAATCTTTTTTATCACGACTGCATCGTCTCCATGTTCGGCTGCTACAAGCACTCCAAGTACTTCTCCACCCTTCTTCTGCTCAGAAAAATAAGCGTGCTCCTCTTCTTTTTGTGTAATCATTACCTCTACAGCGCCTACCCCTTGCGTCTTCTCCAAAATTGCTTTCAGCCTTCCTTCCAATTCCGTTGTGTTTTCTCCCTCTTTGTTTGCAGATATCGCAGAATTTCCTTCTTTTTTTGCATTCGTCGGAATCGCTGCAATAAGGAGTATAATTCCGATAAGCACTATAATGATCAGATTATTTTTATTCTTCATCCACTGCCATACCGGCAGCTGCCTCCTGTCCGCCTTTTGCTCCATTATATTCCTCCTGTAACTGCGGTATTATCTCTTCCTCAAACTTTCTGACAGTCCCTTCAATTTCTTTTTTACTCCTTTCATCCTGTGTTCTTTCCATAGTAAGGCTGATCCCCTCATAAAGTCCCGTGATTTTAAATATCGGCATGACAAGAAGCATGATCAGCATCAGCCCTGAAAAAAAACGAATATATTTCCTGTATGCTTCATCCGGAACGATCTGCAAAAATGCAGTTACAAGTAACATATAAAATGCAATATTTTTTATCCAGTTATAGACTGCTTCCAGCATAATTTCTCCTTTTATGACGTTGTCGCCGCAATGACTGCAATGGTGATCAAAAATAAAAGACCGGTCGTAAAAATCACCTGCATTACCATCTCGCATCCCTTTCCGATACTTCCTATGCATCCGGTAACTCTCCTGTCTGAAATCGGCTGTACGATTGCCGCCGCAAGTTTGTATGTAAAAGCATATATCGCCGCTTCCAGAAGCGGGAGCAGAAAAATGATCAGACAGACAATGGCGCCTCCCATACCAATACCATTTTTGATAAGCGCCGCCGTACCTGCAAGTACGGCTCCTGCGCCTCCCGCAATATTTCCAAGACCCGGAATCGCTTCCACAGTTCTTGTGATCGCTGTTCGTT